>OGDV01000316.1_pt1 | contig 26637 bp, 26 predicted proteins | sample 1570511 | NCBI WGS metagenome assembly OGDV01 (sample SAMEA2582179, study PRJEB24529) | metagenome | reverse complement strand
GATGCAAAGGTAATATATTATATAGGTACCGCCATACGGGCTAACGGTGATTTACCATCCGTCAAAGACTCATGCGCTTCCTTTGCCGCAAGCTGATACTTCTGCAACAGTTCCTGACCTTTTCCATGCCATTTTCAATTGTTTTTAGAAAACATCACTATGAGAACCAGTATTAGTCATCACTAAAACTAGCTCATCATTATATTGTTTCCATATCAACAGCCAATCTGGCATAATATGACATTCCCAACTTCCCGCATATTGCCCAGATAGTTTATGCGGCTTATATTCAGGAGGTAATTTTCCAGTCTCTTCAAGTAATCGAATTACTTTCTTTAGCTTTTCCATTGGAAGATTACGTTTTTTACAACGCTTTACATCCTTTTCAAAGCGACTGGTAGCTATGATTCTGTATTTCATATTCCCAACTTTTCAAACATATCATCAGCACTTTCATACTCTGTCACTCTACCATGACGAATATCATCCATTGCTTCTTCTATCCCTGACATGCTTTTCTGATGATTAGGAACAATCACAACGCCTTTCATTGCCTCAAGAACTTTCTTGAGTCCAGCCATAACACTATTATCTTCCACTTGTATAGTTAATGTTGCCATAACCTATAATTTTAAACGTTAAACTTTTCCGCAAAAGTACGCTTTTTTATTGAAACCACCAAGAAAAAAGCCGAAAATCTGCAAGTTATCAGCAAATTCCACAATGCGCCAGCCGACAAACAATCGCAACACTGTTGCGTAAGCACTCCCAGCCAGCCCCTCGTGGGCACAGGCTCCGCTGGCTGGCCAAAACTCTGGTGGCGCTATAGCAGAGCCAGCTACATCCTCTCGTCCCTGAGGGTTTCTGTCCCCCAGAACTGGGGGAACCGAAGGGGGCGTAAAGACTATTGAAGAGAGGCTTGGTGAGAAAGGTGGAGCCTTCCTTAACGGTAAGGAAGGTTTCTGTCCCCTAGAAGGGGAACCGAAAGGGTCGTAAAGACTATTGAAGGTAGGTTTTCGAAAATAGATATTATCTATCCTTATACATATTATCATAATACTTCTGATACTCCCCAGAAGTAACATGATCCATCCATTCCTGGTTCTCGAGATACCATTTTACCGTTTCCTCGATACCCTCCTCAAACTGCAGAGATGGCTCCCAGCCCAATTCCTTCTGCAACTTTCTAGAATCGATGGCGTAACGCATATCGTGACCCTTTCTGTCTGTTACATAAGTAATCAAATCCAAGTCAGCACCCTCAGGGCGACCGAGCAATCTATCAACAGTCTTGATAACCACCTTGATGATATCGATATTCTTCCACTCATTGAAACCGCCGATGTTGTAAGTCTCAGCAATCTTACCCTTGTGGAAAATCATATCGATGGCACGGGCATGATCTACTACATACAACCAGTCGCGCACGTTCTCACCCTTACCATATACTGGCAATGGCTTGCGATGACGGATATTATTGATGAACAGCGGAATCAACTTCTCTGGGAACTGGTATGGACCGTAGTTGTTAGAGCAGTTGGTCACGATGGTAGGCATACCGTATGTATCGTGAAAAGCACGCACGAAGTGGTCTGAGCTTGCCTTGGATGCAGAATATGGAGAGTGAGGATTGTACTTGGTAGTCTCCAGGAAGAACTCCTCGCCGTAAGCCTCGTGGTTCTTATCGCTGGATGCCTTGGTAGTGAAAGGAGCAGGAATACCCTCAGGATGAGTCATCTGCAAGGCACCGTAAACCTCATCAGTAGAGATATGATAGAAGCGCTTACCCTCGTATCCTTCAGGAAGACTCTCCCAGTAAATCTTTGCCGCCTGGAGCAGAGACAAGGTTCCCATCACGTTGGTCTGAGCGAAAGTGAATGGATCCTTGATACTTCTATCTACATGGCTCTCGGCAGCGAGATGGATGATGCCATCCACCTTGTAGTCCTGCATCAGTTTCAACATCAGGTCGAAATCACAGATATCACCCTTAACGAAAGTATAGTTAGGTTTGTCCTCGATGTCCTTGAGGTTAGCCAGATTGCCTGCGTAAGTCAACTTGTCGAGGTTGATGATGTGATACTCAGGATATTTGTTCACGAAAAGTCTTACTACGTGTGAGCCGATGAAACCAGCACCACCTGTTATTATTATATTATGCATATATATATTTTAATTATAGGGAACCCTCATCCAGGCGGTCCCATCCCGCAAAATATGGCGAGACCTCTGACGGTCCGACAACCTTAGAGCGTAGCGGTTCCGAGCACGCCAAAAGTGTGCGGTTACATCCCCGCTTCCTGAGGAAGAGGGGCTTGGGGAGAAAGTGGAGCTCCCTTTGGAAAGGGAGACGGAGGGATTCGAAAAATATTTAATACTCAAGATTCTTTGTCAAAGAAGCTTCATTCTCTTCAAGAATGGAAAGCAGATACTTGCCATAGTCATTCTTCAATATTGGCTGAGCATTCTCACGCAACGTATCACTATCTATCCATCCTTGGCGATAAGCAATACCTTCCAAGCAAGCAACCTTCAAGCCCTGGCGCTTCTCCAAGACTTCGATAAAGGTTGAAGCCTCAGAAAGGGAATCATGGGTTCCGGTATCAAGCCAGGCGAATCCTCTTGCCATGGTCTGTACCTTCAGCTGCTTATCCTTCAGGAACTCCTGGTTTACTGTAGTGATTTCCAACTCACCACGAGCAGATGGTTTGATATGCTTAGCTACTTCCACCACCTTGTTAGGATAGAAGTATAAGCCTACCACAGCATAGTTGCTCTTTGGATGCTGAGGCTTCTCTTCGATACTCAGGCAATTGCCTTGCTCATCAAACTCTGCCACGCCATATCGTTCAGGATCGCTTACACGATAGCCAAAAACGGTAGCCTTTTTGTTCTGCTCTGCATCTACTACAGCCTGATGCAACATCTGGTTCAATCCTGCACCATAGAAAATGTTATCGCCTAATACGAGGCAAGCAGCCTCATCGCCAATAAACTTCTCACCGATGATGAAAGCCTGTGCCAAGCCATCTGGTGAAGGCTGCTCAGCATACTCAAATTTCACACCCAGTTGGCTACCATCACCCAGCAATCGTTTAAAACCAGGCAAGTCAAACGGTGTAGAGATAATCAATATCTCTCGAATACCTGCCAACATCAAAACCGAGATTGGATAATATATCATCGGTTTATCAAAGATAGGAATCAGCTGCTTGCTGATACCCTTTGTGATAGGATACAAACGTGTACCGCTACCACCTGCTAATACGATTCCTTTCATAGATAAGTTGTATATAAGTTTTAAATATCTTGGTTCTGAAAGTACTTTTTAATACCATCAGAACCTGAGATTTACTTATTGCAGAATTCAATAATTAATTTCACAATCTTATCAATTTCCCAATCTGTCAATTCATAGAACAATGGCAATCTCACCAAGGTATCACCATATCTGTCGCAATTTGGCAACTCTCTTCCATCATGCTTATCCTCATAATACTTGCTGCTATGCAATGGCAGGTAATGGAATGTGGTCTGTACATCATTCTCCTTCAAGAACTTCATCAAGGCAGTACGATACTCCAAACTTGGGCAGAGCAGATAGAACATGTGAGCATTGTTGGTAGCATACTCAGGAATATAAGGCAACTTCATCTCATTGCCAATCTTACCATTCAAGCCCTCGAAATAACGGTTCCAGATATGCTTGCGCTTGCCCTGAATATCCTCAAGCTGCTCCAACTGAGCCCAAAGATATGCTGCATTGAACTCAGATGGCAAGAATGAAGAACCCATATCTACCCAACCATACTTGTTGACCATTCCACGATAGAACTCGGCACGGTTGGTACCCTTCTCCCAGATAATCTCAGCACGACGAACAAAACACTCATCATTGATGACGCACATACCACCTTCACCACTACTGATGTTTTTGGTCTCATGGAAAGAGAAAGCACCCAAATGACCGATGCTACCCAATGGACGACCTTTATAGAATGAATCGATGCAATGAGCAGCATCCTCAACTACCAGCAAATTATGCTTTTCTGCAAGAGCCATAATGGCATCCATGTCACAAGCAACACCAGCATAGTGAACAACAGCAATCACCTTGGTCTTTTCATTGATCAATGGCTCAATCTGCTCAACCTCCATATTAGGATTTTCAGCAGAGCTATCTGCAAATACAACCTTTGCACCTTCACGAAGGAAAGCCAATGCTGTAGATACGAATGTATAAGAAGGTACAATCACCTCATCGCCAGGCTTCAAATTGCAAAGCATAGCGCACATCTCCAAGGCATCAGTACCAGATGTTGCAAGAAGACATTTCTTGAAGCCATACTTCTGCTCAAAGAAGGTATGACACTTCTTAGTAAAATCACCATTGCCACTCATGGTTGTAGAATGACAAACTTCCTCCAAATACTTCAATTCTCTTCCAGAGAAATAGGGTTTGTTAAATGGAATCATAATATTAAAATTTTAAATTATTATTTTAATCCTTGTTTTTCATTATCCTCGAACCAGTCAGCAAGCGCTTCCTCAAAACTCCACTTAAACTGATAACCGCAGTTCTTCAACTTCTCACCACAGATATTGGTCGAAATCTGGAGTTTCTTCACTCTCGCAGGACAGATACCCATTGGTGAGCCAAGAAGCATGGCAGCTCTTGCCATAGGCATGATAACTCTGTTAGGAATATCAGGCACAAACTGAGTCAAGCCTGTAACCTTCTTCATTGCCTCCACGATGTGTTGAATGGTATAAGCAGGTTCGAAGCAACAGTTATACAACTCAACACCATGCTCATGATGTTCCAAGCGATACAGCATGAAGCGAACCAATTCCTTTACATAGATACAAGCCTTGATGGTATCCTTTCTGCCAGGATAAGCAAACTTATGACCACGGATAGCCCAATACAATCTAGTGAAGTTACCATTCTCGCCCTTTCCGAATACCACACCAGGGCGAACAATAGTGAGCTGGCGATGAGCAGCATCTCCATTCTGCCACTTCTCATGAATCTTCTCAGCCACCAACTTAGAGATACCGTATGCAGTATTAGGAGTAGGCAAAGTAGTCTCTTTCTTCAATTCCTCAGCAGCTCCGTATGGTGCAATACTTGAAGTAAATACAATCTTCTTGATATTCCACTTTTCGGCGAAAGCCACCACATTCTCAGCACCACGGATATTCGTCTCGAAATACTCATGATCTTCATGACCAGGAGTACGATGAACAGCAGCAAAGTTGAAGATGACATCATCCTCTGTAGGAGTAAATGGCAAGTTCTCGATAGGCTTGCGGATATCGTACTCGATGAAAGTTGACTGCAACTTCTGACCATCACGCAAAGCAGGCTTGTAATCCTTTACTACCGGATTAGGAGTGCCAGGCTTAACGATATCGAGGTTATATACTTGGGCGTTAGGATAACGCTCCTTAATCAAATTTGTAAGATGGGTACCAATGAAGCCGGTACCACCAGTGATAATATAGTTCATAGATTCCTATTTTTGTTCATCAACAGCAGCGAGCCAATAGTCCGTTAATCTCTTAGTTTCTGTTACGGCATCAAAACCTGATTTAATTAAATCATCTTCATGACCGCGACGAATAGGCATATTTTTATCAGTCTCTTCAATTATTATATCAGCCCATTTAGAAGCCGACTCTCTGAGACCAATAAAATGTCCTAAACTACATGCAGCAGCTTCTCTTGTAATGGCATCAGAAAAGAAAACAGGCAAACCTGCAGCTTGAGATTCCAATCCAACTACAGGTAATCCTTCATAGATACTTGGTAATAAGAAAGCATCAAAAGCATTATAAAACTGCTTAATGTCTTCTCTTCTACCCAGCCAACTCATTGATGAATCTAATCCATATGCATCAATTTTTGACTTCATTTCGTTCTCTAAGTTTCCTGCTCCGATAATAACAAAATGAGCATTAGCCTTTTTCTTCTTGATTTCATTCATAATATCAATTAAAAACAAAGGATTCTTTTGAGAAGCGAAACGACCAATAAAACCATAAACAATCTTATCTGACCACCCAAACGACTCTCTAGTTTTATCTCTTAATGCCTGATTAAATGTATTAGCTTTTGCATCAATACAAGTTTTAAAGATTTCTATTTTCCCTTGTTGGTAAGCTTTCTTTCCAAACTGAAAAATACCACAATCCTTACCACAGGCTACATAATAATTACAGAACAAATGAGAGAATTGCTTGAGAACTATCTTAAGAATTGACTTTTTCAACTCTGCTTTAGAAGCCATAGAAAGACTTTCACTTACCCTTACTTTTACACCAGCTTTTTTAGCGACATATAAAGGAAATATGTTCATTGTATTGTTCATTGCATGAAAAACATCATAATGATTTTCCTTGAACAATTTTTCCAATGCCTTAATATGTTTACCAATTTGTTGGTAAGGAGGTATTACATGTAGTTTACCGCCCAACTGTTCAACTTCTTCAAAGGGCAAGCTGTTTGAGTCAGAATCACAAACTAATTCAAATTGGACCTTGCTAGAATCCAAGTTTCTCAAATAAGCCATAGTAAGGCTTTTCTGTCCACCCGAATCCATTTTATTTACACTGATAAGAACTTTAATAGGAAATATCATGCCACCAATCTCCTTTCTCCAGATGCTTCTGGACTAAATGTTATTACTACTTTTATCATAATTACTATTTGGATTTTCTCTATGCACGAATGGCATTGAGTAAATATTCACTCGAAGCTTTTCTAAACTGAGAAACTCCACTCTGTATTTTTTTCCAATCAATATCAAAAGCCTGCTTACTATCCATATCCAATACCAATCTATCCATCAGTCCCAAACGGGTAAGTAAGGATGTAATTCGAGTATTCGTAGAAAGAGAAGCCTTTTTGTTGAAACGCTTGAACGTAAAGAAAGGACGGGAATAAATAATGCTGAATACTGTACCATGAAAGGAATCTGTACATACACATTCTGCATTCTTGACCAAATTCACGAAATCAGCAGGTGAAACATGCCAAGGAGCCATATCAACATAATTCTCATCAGAAGATATGTATTGATCCAGGTGTAGCAAGGCAACAACCTTTAATCCTTTTTCATTTGCAAGTCGCCTTACAAAATCTCTTTGTTCCGGATTATTACCCATGAAGTAACAAAACACATATTTTTCCTTTATCAAAGGTCTGTTGCTAATTACTTCGTTCCAACCATCCGCATCCAACAACAACGCAGGGTCGTTTACCAACTGTACGTCTCTTCCTGCAAGCTTTTTGATAATATTCTGTCCTGATGTTTCACGAGCACTCAGATAATTAATGCGCTTCAGGTAATGACTATATATCTTTGAATATTTTGCAGGAATACTTCCAATGCCAAAACTAGTAGCATAAGCTATCTTTTTAACATCTTGCGGCACCCAGTTCAAGGTATAATAATCAGCCATTATATTAGAAGGCAACCATAACTGATCACTTCCTACAACAACGGCATCATATTCATTTCTACTGGCCTTAGCCATATCTTCCCAAGATTTAAAAGCTCTACTTACCTTGAAATGGTTCTTGCAGAACTCATCAAATGCAGCATCTCTTTCCGCCATACCAGACTTCAACTTCTCATTTGATTTCTGCTTGAGTTTCTTTTCTATCAGCTTGCTCTTTTCTTTCACGATAGAAAGATCGAAGATATTGCTCAAAAAGTAACGCCATTTGCGTTTGTTGATATCACCCTTCAATTTATCGAAGTTTATAACATCAGAATCAATGCCATTTTTCGTAAGAAATCTTTGGGTAGCAAACGCTTGCAACATACCACCATAATCATGGTAGTCATAATTAATCGCTAATGCAACTTTCATATCTATCTTTTTAATTCTTACCTAATATTTTCTTCACGAATCTTTTGGATTCATTATAAATTCCCAATCTGAAAGCAGTTTTACGCAAGAAAGAATTGAGACGGACTTTGAATGTCGTAGGAAACCATTTATTGATGAATGCAGCAAATTCCATAGTTTGGTAGTCTTTAAAGAAATCTGCTCGCTTTGGATTCATAGGAACAGATTTAACCATTGCAATTTCATCAGCAATAAAATAATCCAGATTCTTATATTCTTCCAATTTGACAGAATCCTTAATAGCATTCAAAATACTCATACCTTTGTCCGTATGTACCAAGATGCGATTAGTACCATTATCATCAAAGTTCTTTGAGAACATCTTGACATCAAAGCAATCCCAAATAGTAAAATCAGAAACACGATAACGTTTCTTAAATCTACAATCATAGCAAGAAGGACGAACATTTATATCACTAAAGAAAGAACGCATAAACTGTTCACTTTCTACTCCTTTGTGATAATCAAGTTCCGGCTTTTCATTGAAAAGAGAAAATGATGTATAGTTATAACATAATCTCTTTTCTCTGAAGAGTATTTTATTAAACTTACCACCAATCTTGCTTTGCATGTAAGTCAGGTAATTCGCAAAGATTCCCGGACTAGGAATACCATAACACACAACATCAATCAAAAGGAGTTTATCATATGGCTTGCGTAAGTAATGAATCAAACCTTCTATCTGGCATGGTGTACCGCTCATAGCCACCCATTTGCCTTCCTGTAGGTGTTTCTTGATTTCCTTAAAAGTATCTCCTATTTCACTCTGTACATACTTGCTGTTACGAAACTTACCCAACTCATCCAAAGAGGTAACAGCAGAATGCTTGACCTTAAAGTCTGAATAATCCACAGCCGCACCATAAACGATACCACCTTGATTAATCACCCATGAAGCAATAGCTGTAAAGGAACCTCCAGATGTACTTTCTTTCAGAATGGTTTCATCCTTAATTTGCAAAAGAAAGCCATGTTGTTCTTTCTTCTTTTCAGGTTCTACATTGGCAACAGGACATACTTTCTCACATAAATGGCAATCTATGCAATGTTCAACATCAACATGAGGATAAAGGAAACCTTCTTCATCTTCAATCATTGAGATACAGTGCTTTGGACATGTATTCTCACATGCCCAACAACCACAGCAATCTTGTTTATTTACTATGTGAATCATACATCTTTATTTGTGTTCCAACTGCCAATGACGAAGTTTACCTGCAAGCATCAACAATCCATTGAAATGATAATAAATTACGAGAAGGACTATCTTTTTTGAAAAAGTTAGTTTATTAGACCACTTATATTTTTTCAAATATTTCTGATATACAGGCAAACTCAACATAGCCAACATTTTGGACTTACGCTCATTATAGGTATATTTATTGTATGGTCCAAAGTAACCTCTCAATATTGCTGATATAATACCAGACAAAACTCTAAGGCTAAGATTCTCTTCTAAAAAGGTTTTGTTACTTTTAGTTTCTATAAAAGAATCTATTCTTTGAAAACCTAACCCCATCATATCTATTGTCTTCTCTGTCATCTTTACAGAGATGGATTCATCATTATAAATATAATGGTATAATGGTTGCTTTATAAATACGGCCTTTTCTAATTTATCGAATAGCTTCAAATTAAATAAAACGCCTTCAACTCCTTGACGTAAATCCTCATCATGGAATATGTCATTCTTTAATAAGAATTTTCGATTTATAAGTTTACAATATGCACAAGCAATGAAATAATCAAAGTTCAACATATACCCCTGCAATTGTCTACAAGCATTACCATCAAATACTTGGCCATTACTAAATTTATAGTTATTGTAATGTAGACTACCATTATAATCTTTAACCCATTCACACATGACAAGTTGCAACGTCTTATCTTCAAGAACTTTGTTAATCATACTTTCACACATTATGGGTTCTATCCAATCATCCCCATCTACAAACATAATCCAATCACCAGAACTTGCAGCAACACCGCTATTACGTGCTGCGGCCAAACCTCCATTCTCCTTATGTATTACTTTGATACGAGCATCAATTTTGGCATACTCCTCACAAATCTCGCCACATTTATCAGGAGAACCATCGTCCACAAGAATTATTTCCAAATCACGAAACGTTTGATTTATGCAACTTTCTATACATTGACACAAATACTTCTCTGGCACCTTATAAATAGGTACAACAATACTAACTAAAGTTTGATTATTCATTACACACAAAAATTTTAATTATATTTATTCATAAGACTTAGCATAAATATACACAGTTTTTATGATAAAACTAATGGTACATTTTACCTGCTAACAAAAGATTAAAGTTTATTGCCAATATCGTAAATTAACCAAATAGATTTATTTTTTTCAATCAAATATTGAATGATATGGAAACATTAATTCAGGGTAATATCCCAATTGTTTATAATATCTGTAAAATAAATAACAAACAAGAATAGTAATATAAATGTTTTTTTTATTTTTGTCTTTTGTCCATGATATAATCAAGGAAATAAGAATATATTGAGAAATAGATAGATAACTACCTAAGCGAGCTAAAGATTCTATTGTTCTAAGAAAGATAGTATGAATCAACATATACAATATAAAAGCATTTATATTTAACTTGAATATTCTGATTATACTTTCTTGTTTCATATCATAAGAGTGAGAAATTGTCATATTTTTAAAAGAAATATAGAACAATGAGTAAAAGCCCATATTTAAAATGAACGGCAGTATAGGATTCGTATAATTAGCATCCGATAAGACATTATTGTGACTATATTCATAGTAATAACCTGCGATAACAGAACCAATAGAACCACCGACATGACTCACAATAAATCCCATTAAAACAGGTATTAAATATTCACCAAATATAAAAGCAGCAATCATTAAAATAAATACAACTTTATATTTTAAGAAAAACTTCTGCAAAAATAAAGAGATTGGTAACAACACAATTGCACTCTGATGGCAAAAATAGGCAATAATATTCAATACTATATATTTCTTTCTTTCAGCTATAGCCAAAAAACAAAAGCCTAGAAAAAAGATTGCAACAGCTAAATCTTGTCTTACAGGAAAGAAATTTGCTGAAGTGACAATACTAGCAAAACATACTATCGGCTTATTATTACTAAAGAAAGTACTTATTTTATAATATATGCTTAAAATAATAAAATTTGAAGCTAATAAGAATGACGTATATGTACCAAATAGCTTTTTACAAAGAACCATTAAGAGGGCCCAGCCTGCTTCAAGGTTCTTATAAACCATACCATCATCTTGAGTAATATACTTATAAAAGTTGCTAAAATCTAATTCATTAAAACTTTTCTCATACCAGTACCAATCTGTACCTAAATCCCAGCGTAGACCTCTGAATAAAGTTAAAACTATTATCCAAAAAAAAATTGCTCTTTTCTGCGCCTTCAAATTAGATATGAACGAACTGAGTATAAGCGGTATATAGATTAATGAATAGATTGAAAAGAAATTATCCATTTTAATTATTACTTATCGAAATATCAAATAATATAAAATTTTTGAGAGATTCCATAAAGAAGGAAAACCGTAGTGCATACTCTTGAGGAGATATTTACATGCATTATTTTTTAGCCCCTGACCAAATAATGTTAACGCCGTATTGATATATTGATGTTTATATATATATCGCTTTTTATTCATCTTAGCGATATCATCTTTATAAACACTCAAAAAATATTCTTTATAATCAATAATTCTCTGAGGACGTTTAGAAATCTCATTTGGGGTTGAATATTTGTTCATCAAAATTTTTTCCCCTGATACACAAATATTATAGAGTCTAAAAAACCTCACATACAATTCCCAATCTTGATGTCTCCAAAAAGATTCATCAAATCCATTGATAGTTTCTAGCGCAGAACGTCTGAATAATACAGAACTAGTATTAAAGTCTACATTTCCACAAAGTATATCCTCGATAATATTACCACTTGCAACATAATTGGTTTCAAATTTTCTGTTAATACCAAATATACGTGAATTACAATAACATCCGCCATAAGTATTGTCATGTTTCTGCAATTCCTCGTATTGAGCTTTCAATTTTTCAGGTAAAAACTCATCATCATCATCTAAAAAATTAATATAATCTCCTTTAGCAACTCTAAACCCAGTATTACGAGCAGCAGATCCATTCTTATTAATTTCATGTACAACATACTTGATTACATTATGCTCTATTAAACTAGAAAGAATTTTTTCTGTTTCATAATGCCACTTAGAATCGATACCATTATCATCAACAACAATAATTTCAATATTTGGATAAGTTTGTTTCTGGGCACTAGAAATTGCTCGCAACAAATTATCAGGTCTCTGATAAGTAGGTATGATTATACTTATTAATGGAAAATTATTATTCATACTTTTTGTTATGTTTTAACACTAAATTATATTTATCTATTAACAACAACGATACTTTATGTGTTGACCATTGGCTCAAAGCAAAATTCTTATTTCTTTCTCCTAAGCCTTGTTTTACTAAAGCTAAACCTTTTTTAACCGCCTCAACAACAGATTGTTCGTTATCCGGATTAAATGTCGGATTACCTGTACTTTTAAGAATTTCACCTACATTACCAACTTGTGGTCCCACAACTACTTTTCCTGCAGCAAAACCCATTGGCAAATTACCAGAATTTAATATTTGTTTTCTTTGTATAAAAACAATGTCTGCAGCAGAAAACAACAGAGAAGTATCCTTTACATCTACGTATTTCTTTGAAAATTTAATACGATTAAATTTATAATACAATGTTTTATATAATATTTTTGGTATTCTCCAAATTCTTCTAGTCAAAATTTTATCTCTATAAAAGCCAGGTACTAGAAGTTGTAGCTGAGAGCCTAGTTTTGACTTTATTACAAAAACCAAATTTCTTTCATCATCTGAGCGAAATTGTCCAAACGCTAAAATAACATCCTGCTCATTACTAATATTTAATAATCTTCTAGCATCACTTTTAGCTATAGAGAAATCATAGATACTATCATATATATGGTGTGGTACAATATAATGACCAGCAAAAGGATACTTTGCCTCTAGTAATTGTTTACTATAGCAACCCAAATGAATGAAGGCATCACACTCACCATAAATAATATCAAATAACATCAATACATTATTATCTTTTATCAGATGAGGTTTAAGATTATGGATAGTAATTATAATTTTACATCCACAACCTTTATAATAAAGTAATCTGTTTCTAAATTTTTCTACTTGACTGCTAGAAATACTATTTTTCCAATTAAAAATAGCTTCTGGCCACATAAAATGTATTATATCAAATTTTGACTCTGTGCTCCAAAACTCTGCAACACTACAAACTACATCTATGTTTAAAGACAGTAAACCTTCACTTAAAGTCTTAACGAATGGATTACTGTCTTCCTTTTTTGAAACAATCAATATCTTCATTTTGCGGAAAAACTATTTAATGCTTTTTTTAACGCTAAAATATATTTCTTTCCATATTTCAAGTCAGGTTCCATATAGTTACCTTCACCCCATTCATTCCATGATTTTAGCATTACTATTTTATTTTTTTTCTTTGAAACCCCTTTTAATACTTTTAATACATGCTCATAGAATGATTGAGGATTACTTCCTAAAAGTACCTCTCCTCTTTTTCCACTTCGGGGGGTATGATCCCAATTTGGAATAATAAAAGGTATCATATCCTCTTTACTTTCAAAATTTTCTAGAAAGGAATACTCTAATAAATCTTTATAACTTGTAAATGTAGGAAAAGGAGATATTTTTCTAATCCATCCCCATAACTTCTTTTTAAAAGTATTCGCATGAGCAAATTTGTAATCAACCTTTAAAAAGCGGCCAAGAGTTAAAGCATCAAAACCCATATGGATATATTTTTGATAATCACCTTCATCATCAAGATTTCCCACAAAAAACACTTTATCAGCTATACCTTCCTCCTTTATCCATTTGTTCCAATAATCCATAAATTCCTCAATTTTAGGAAAATTCTGAGGTTTATATATTAAAAAGAAAGGTTTCCCATCTACCCGAATATATCGAGGGTCTTTAAACAAATCTAGTACGTAATCAAAATGACGACGATATTCATCAACTCCACCATAAACTTGTTCTTCCAATAAGACATCACCAGAACCATCCTTTCTCCATTGCTTAGCCTTCCAAGACTCATTAGCCCAGCCTAAACAAAATGGAAAATTAGGTTTTCCGGAAGCATGGACATCATCTATAATTTCATTCAGTAATTGCTTGCCATTACCAAACCAGTAATGCCAATAACAAAAGCCATATACACCAGCTTCTTTCGCTAATCTTGCTTGTTCTTCGCGCACAGAAGGTATTCTTAAATCATAATAACCCAAATCCGCTGGTACTTTAGGTTGATTATGACCATGGAACAAAGGCTTTGCCTTACCAACATTAGTCCATTCTGTAAATCCTTTTCCCCACCATTCATCATTTTCTGGAAATGGATGAAACTGAGGAAGATAATAAGCAATTATTTTAAAATCGTTACTCATAATTATTAATTAATTATCTATGCAAAACACTCAAAAAGCTAGTATAGGTAACCTACCAATTTGGGCTCTTTTCAAAATACTGCAAAAAAGAAGTGCCTAAAGGTCACGTAAATTATAAAAAACAACGCTTTGGTTTATTGTACTTAACATATTCAGCCAAGTTTATATCAGTTTATCTATATCTAATTATCCAAAAGACAATTGATTCTTATACACTTTCCTACATTAAAAATTAAAAAGAAGCACTATCATCAAAGTGTTTTTACGCATTTTGTTAAACATTAATATCCGGAAAAATATTTCTTAATTCTTTACGTATCAAATATGGTCGATTTCTATATTCTGGAATTGTTTTGGTCAAATTCACCTTAATAAACTTGTAATTATCAACCAAATATTGAAAACTTTCTAGTAAATCACCTCTTTTAAAATTACCAGAACTATCCACAACCAATTTCATTGGCAAATTAATATCCTTAGCAATACCTCTAGACTTAATAGAATAACCTAATGCAATAGTTGGTACACAAGAAGAATATGCAGATATAACAGCATGAGTTCTTGCTCCTATAAAACACCAACATTGAGAAATCACATATCGTATCTGGAGGTAATTGAGAGAGTCGGTATCTAGAGTTGAAATACGGTTCTTATATTTATCAAAACGCTTTAAAATAATATCATTAATCAAGCGATCATCTTGACCTTTCCACATGACATGCGGAATAAGGAGAACTTCTTTGTTAGTTTTCTCAAATATATAATTTAATAAATCACATATTTCTTGACCAAAGTCAGAATCCAATTCATATCCACCCAGAACATAGTTTGACAAATTAAGTCCTATTACATTATTTCTCATAAAACATTGAGGTAATTCGACTTTTTCAGGATTTAAGACAAACGCAGGATCAGGGTAACAAACAACATTATTAAGACCTAAACCTTTAAAAAAATCATAGGTCAAAGATTCTCTGGCATATATTAAATCAAATTTTTCAAGCACAACCTTTTTGACAGTTGTCAAATTAGCTTCTCCCATGGAGCAAGCCCATAAAATTGTCTTTATCCCTCTTTCATTAGCATACAATTCTGAAGAAATCGAAGGTGAATTATCATCATAACAAAACATATCCCCCCCAGTAGAAACCATTACATCTTCGTCTAACATATCTTTCAAGAAACAAGCCATTTGATCTATAGTAATATAGTTTAAACTACGAGAGATGCGCATTTTCTGAACAATCGATACTATTTTATTCCAAATTCTTTGACCAATAGTTAATGTTCTATAAGGAATCAATGAATAATATTCATCAATATTCAAACGAATATCTAAATCCAAATTTCTACATAATCCTACCATTTTTTCCTTTGGCGTATTGAGGATTAGAGCAGTTCCTTTTGCAATACCTTCACAACCGCGATTTCCACCGTCAAGATGGATTGGAAAATAAAATTTCATAACCGTTACTTTTTAATCAATTTAAAAATTTGCTTTAAATTTTGAGATTTATAATAGAAAACTACAAATAGCAGAATAGCTATTATTAAAGTTCCTATACACTCAACTATAAAGTTTAATATTGTCGTACAATGAATACTTTTACAAGCATACCATGTTAAACAACTTGCAATTATCACATAAACATACTTAGAGAAATATTCCTTGAGCATATAGCCTATACTTACACCAAAAGATTTTTTTCCGACGCGAACCACATAAGGTGTAACGTTTATAAACATCTTGCATATAAATGGAGATATCAATACACCCTCAAATCCCCAGAGTTTTGCCAAAGCAACAGAAAGAATAATATTTACAACTCCTCCAATTATCTGTAAATCCCTGCCTATAGTAAAGTATCCATTTGCAGTTCTATATCGCTCTAAAACTTGACAAGAACAATTCGTGTACATATTAGCGACTATCAGTATTACAACAAACTGACTAAGTACATATTCATGACCAATATTGCCCACCCAAAGTTTCATTAATGAATTCAAAAGCTGTATCAAACATACACTTGAAATCATATATACTGCAGAGGTTACAAAATCTATTTTCTTGTAAATTTCAAACTGGCGCTTCTTCGTTTCTGTTGCAACAGCATTACCAATTCCTGCAGCTACAGCATTAAATGCCAAACCCATCAAAACTTCAACTTGCGTAACAATCATTGTATAATTACTATAATAACCCACAACTATTGTTCCAACTACAGCAGAAGTAACAATATTACTCACAGAATTGAAAAGTACTGACCCTAATCGAAAGACTGATACAGAATATATATCCTTAAAGACTTGTTTAACTTCCTTTTTAGATAGCTTTTGAGCAACTGGTTCCGTCAAAAAAGGATATAATTTATCAATCTTATGGGAAAGACTCAAATTCTTTGCGATAACGACTATAACTTTAAAAAGTAAATACGCTATGAAGTTACGGAAAACTAACAAAACAATAATGTCAACCAAGCAACTGATAAAGGTATATGCTACTTCTATCTTACCAAGCAGATATGTCTTTTGATTAGCATTTACAAATGTCTGCTTATAGGCTGCAAAGAAATATGATACTGCAGATTGTAATACAAACAGAAAGAAAACCAAGTATAGATTTTCCGGTAGAGGCTGATCTAAATTCACCAAATACCGAAGAAAAGGCATTAAACTGCAACCCAATAACAGAATGACTATACCAACATAATAATAGCATTTCTTATAGAACTGCATGACAGCTTTCATACGTTCTTCATCATTTTCTGCTATTGGTTTATAAAGTAGGAACGCTATAGCAGAACCTAATCCTAACTCAGAAAGTGCAAGAAATGAAAGTATATTAGTAAACAAGCCATTCAAGCCAAGGTATTCTGCACCTAAAACATATATAAATACTGTTCGACTAGCAAATGATAATAACAATGTAGAAACACGTATTGCTACACTTGCTCCCATATTCAGGACTGAATTTTTAGTTCTTGAATTAGCCATTTTTAATTATTGTAAATGAATTGCCCCCCCCAAGAATTTGACCATATTTGCTACTCATGAAAAGAGCGGTTTGTAAAATATCTACCAATTTAACTTTGTTTGATGCTATAATGCCGTTATTTATAATAGAATGGTTTGCCAAGACATCTCCCAAACTCAAAGCCAACATCTCCATATTCTTTTTCAACACAAAGGAATAATCAGAATCATCACTAATAAATGCTGTGCATATAGTTGCATACTGTTCTAATGGCACCAGATAAGAGACTTCTTCCTGTAACCATTGATAAACCCGATACATATCATCTGTCTTAGGATATTCTCCTGAAGCTGTTAACAATGACATACTTTCATCTTTTCTATAAAGATTGACTATATGCGTAAATGGTCCTATTAGTTCTTTCGAGGCAGATACGATATCTTCTCTTGACAACTCGCCATTTATGGAAAGAACAGAAATAGAAACATTCTCATTCTTCTGAATCGTCAAAATTAAATCTTCAGAAATCGGTATGTTTGTAACAATTAGAAGATTGCTCTCTGATAACGAGCCTCCAGAATAACTATGTTCTAAACTCTGATAAATGTTTTCATCAACTATTGGATTAATATATTGACGATGACAAATCAACTTTCTTATCTTATTAATAAAACTCATATTCATTACACAATTTCCATCGCTGAAGCGATGATGGTTTTACCATTTAAATGTCTACCAACTGTAGAGGACAGAAAACAAATTACAGATGCAATCTCTTCAGGTATAGCAATGCGCTTCGTAACACTTGAACAACCTGATATATTCTTTCCAAAACCTTTATCACCCATCCTTGTAGCTACAGAACCTGGTGCAATACCTACAAACTGGACTTTGCCGTCATATTCTCTAGCTAACAATTTGGTATATTCTATGACTGCAGCCTTAGATATTCCATAGGGCGTATGTCCAAAATGATTAGAGTATCCACAAATACTTGCCACATTAACTACTTGACCACAAATATTGTTTTCCACCATCTTATCGGCTACCAACCTTGAAGCTAAGACTGTACTCTTAAGATTAGTATTAACTACCTCGAAAAAAGTATCAGCTGTTACGCCTCTAAATTTTTTGCTTCTATCTGTTTTTTTAAAAATTCCAGCACAATTGACCCACAAGTCAATATGCGAGATGGTAAAAGCCTTTTCTACCCCATCTTTTACACTTGAAGGATTAAGTTGATTCATCACAATGTAACTGACTTGAGTACTTTTATCATAGGTCAAACTTCCTACAGCATCTTTTAGTTTATTTTCATTCCTTCCTGTTAGAATAACATTACAACCTTCAGATAAAAAACGTTGTGCTGTTGCATAACCTATACCACTTGTAGCTCCAGTAACAACCACATTTTTTCCTTTCAAGGTTCCACCAGTTACACTAGTAGAAGAATATGCTTCTCGTAAATGCTCATTGTATATTAATGGTTTAATATCAACATATGTGAGCAAAGACTTAATCTTACTTAATATACTCATAATTTACTTTTTATCAACAGAAAGAACAGAATTATTAGCAATAATTCCATCCTTTATTAAATCGCTAAAAAAATGTCTCATAAACTTTTTACTTCCATATTTGTTAAGTCTAAAGCCACCATCACAATATAAATTATAATCATTGTAGAATTCTTCTTGTTTAAGATAATTATACAAAGGAATATTATTTAAATGAGAACACTTATTCGCAACAGACAGAAGAACCTTTTCAACAAATTCATCCGAAAAATTTCGATATAGCTTTGATGACATAGGTGGTATAACAAATAAAGGTTTCCATTCTTTTGATTTACAAAAGGCAACCATTTCATTAAGTGTATGCTCATTTGTTCTTACACATTCTTCTATTTTCTTAGGAATGTCTATCGATTTTAAATCTTCTAATTTAAACATTTGTATCCAACCATTCGCAATATTCTCCATATTTTCATTAGCTGATGATGCTGTTACTGAAACAGGATGACGGGAAGTAACATCATCTATGCAATCAGTATCTATTATCAAACGGCCAAATTGCTTTAGATTTTTCAAACCTATAGGGAAAACATAATGCCACCAACGTTTAAAAGAATATCTTAATACTTTAGGCAACATTTTAAATGGCAATATTTTGTAGTAATTATTAGCATATAAAACCACCTCCTCCTCCTCATTGCAACATGTAACACAAGCAGCAAGATTTATAACAACGATACAACCAGGAGCAAGATGGGTTTCATATTGCTTCATCAAGCGAAAATCACTCTGTAAAGCTTCTGCTTCCAAACAGAAATTAAATCCATTTAAACGTAATTCCTCAAAATTATTAAAAGCATATTTTGCATAGGTGCTACCAAATGCTACAATTCTCAAATTCTTTGGAACTCCTTGCAAATATCCTTTTATTGTAACATAACTGTTTTTATAAGCATTGGTACGCTTATATAAACAGTTTGCAAAAATGTATGCTACAAGCAATAATAGTATTATTATGTATATCATTACTCAACTTTTCCAATATGTCCTTCTGTTGCATTATCTCTATGATGTATTGTCGCAGGATTACCTATTACGATCGAATGAGATGGAACATCAAAATTCACAAAAGTATTAGGAGCAATAAGCACATCATCCCCTATGTTGATTCCACCGACAACCGTAGAATTACATCGAATACAAACATTCTTTCCAAAATGAGGTGCTCCTGCACGTTTACCACGTATATCACGCCCAATAGTTACTCCATGAGTCAACATCAAATTACCTTCAAAAGTTGCACTACCATTTATGATAACCGTTCCCGGATGACCTATGATTAATCCCTTGGGAAGATTCATATTTTCATATAATTGAATACCGGTCTTATGGCTAAACTTGACAAGTTTATGCATGTAATACCTAGACCAGACTGTACCCTGAGCAGCTTGAGCTTTCCTGTAATATTTCAAATATTTAATCTGAAACATTTTCATTTCATTACGACTCAACTTATCTTTTCCTCTAAACGAAGCATTAAATCTTAAGTCATAGCCATATAATTCTTGAAATTTGTCAATATCTATCTTCCAAAAATTAACTTTGAGCATTTTTTTAAAAACCATTTCTATCATCAATACATTAATTTGAACTAAGCACCAAACCTCGACAACATTGCAATTAATTTATTTTTTATTCTCTGCTTTAGCGGTACTTTACGAATAGAACATAGATTCAAAAACGCTTCTTTGGAGTTTACATTAAGAGTTTCAAAGAAAAGTTTTCTATCTCCAGTTTGAGGTTTGTTTGTAATCAAATTACTATTTCCTGCAGCAATATCATCAATACTTACCTGAAAACTGTCAATCTTGTCTTTTATAATATTCCATAATTCAAGTCCTTTGTTACTGTGAACTATAACAGAAGACAAGCCTTTATTATCATTAATGTCAGGTGTACTATGATATACTCCCCAAGCATCAGCTAGTGTAAAATCACTAATTCTTTTAGCATTTTTAAAAGGACATTGAAAACAAGAAGGACGCATATTCCATGACAAGAACATACTTCTCAAATAGAGGTTATGCATTCCTCGTTCTTTAAATATACGTTTGTCTGTATCTACTCGGAAAGTAAATGTATCCCAACCAATGCTCTTTTCCTTAAAGTTTATACTTTTAATTTTTTCGCCTCCAAAAAAGGCTGCCAAATATTTCTGCCATACCACATAAGAAGGAATACCCATACAGATAAGATCAATTGTATACAAATTATCATATTCCTTTCTTAAGAAAGACTTTAAGCCCTCAACTTGACAAGCCATACCAGAGTATAGAACCTTTCTACCATTCTTTAGTTCCTTTCTAATATACTTGAAAGTTTCATTATCGGCTTTACATTGAAGATATTTTGAACCTTGCAATGCACAGAGTTCGTCTTTAGATTCAACAAATTTATGAACAACATTAAAATCATTATCGTAGGCTGCACCTACTACCAAGCCATTATTATCAAGAATCCATTCAGCTATTGGTGGAAATATGCTACCAGAAGAACTAATTAATCGTTGGCTATAATTCTTATTTCGGGCAGCAAATCCAATCTGCGCATCGCTATTTTTCTCACGAATACTTTTTCTATTCTCATATTGCAGAACAGGACAAACAGATTGACAAAGTCCGCAATCAACACATACTTTTTGACTTATAATTGGGTATTCAAAGCCTTCTGAATCCAATTGCATTGTTATAGCATGATGTCCACATGCAGAAAAACAAGCAGAACATCCGCAACACTTATCTTTTTCTAATACTTCAAGCATATTTTTTACTTATCATACAGATCCACATTGATATCGAATGGGCTATCGAAGTCCTTCAGCATCGCATGCTTCGTATCTTTCTCAGAGAGATTGGCATGTTCTGTTGGGATTCTCCAATCGATACCGAGGCTTTCATCTAGGATGCTGATACCACCATCTGCCTCTGGATGATAGAAGTTATCACACTTGTATTGGAAGACGGCTGTTTCTGAGAGGACGGCGAAACCATGGGCAAACCCCTTTGGGATGAAGAACTGGACATGGTTATCTTCTGTCAGCTCTACAGCCACATGCTTGCCGTAGGTTGGTGAACCTTTGCGGATATCTACGGCGACATCAAGCACTCTGCCTTTTACGCAGCGTACCAGCTTGCTTTGTGTGTAAGGTGGGCGCTGGAAATGCAAGCCTCGCATCACGCCATAGCTGCTCATGCTCTCATTATCTTGGCAGAAGTGAACACCATGTCCCAAGATTGGGGCTACCTTCTCTTCAAACTCTCGCTCGCTGAAACTCTCAAAGAAGTAGCCACGAGAGTCGCGGAAGAGGCGTGGCTCTAAAATGAGCACGCCTTCTATATCGGTTTTGATTATATTCATCGTTTTTTATTTAAAGAAAGGCAGGCTCCATACCAAGAGCTGAAAAGTAGCTTATAAAATAAGCCCCAGGCACTTCACCTGCCATAATTATTCCTGCTAAAATTCTAAATTCTTTTTTAATGTTTGATCTTTCTCTTCAAGTATTGAAAGGAGATACTTGCCATAGTCATTCTTCAGCATTGGCTGAGCATTCTCACGCAACGTATCACTATCTATCCAACCTTGGCGATAAGCAATACCTTCCAAGCAAGCTACCTTCAAGCCCTGGCGCTTCTCCAAGACTTCGATAAAGGTTGAAGCCTCAGAAAGGGAATCATGGGTTCCGGTATCAAGCCAGGCGAATCCTCTTGCCATGGTCTGTACCTTCAGCTGCTTATCCTTCAGGAACTCCTGGTTTACTGTAGTGATTTCCAACTCACCACGAGCAGATGGTTTGATATGCTTAGCTACTTCCACCACCTTGTTAGGATAGAAGTATAAGCCTACCACAGCATAGTTGCTCTTTGGATGCTGAGGCTTCTCTTCAATGCTCAGGCAATTGCCTTGCTCATCAAACTCTGCCACGCCATATCGCTCAGGATCGCTGACACGATAGCCAAAAACGGTAGCCTTGTTATTCTGTTCAGCATCTACTACTGCCTGATGCAACATCTGATTTAATCCTGCACCATAGAAGATATTATCGCCTAATACGAGGCAAGCAGCCTCATCGCCAATAAATTTCTCTCCGATAATGAAGGCTTGGGCCAAGCCATCTGGTGATGGCTGCTCTGCATACTCAAACATGACACCTAACTGGCTTCCATCGCCTAAGAGGCGTTTGAAGCCTGGCAGGTCAAATGGTGTTGAAATAATGAGTATTTCACGGATACCTGCCAACATCAATACTGATATTGGGTAATATATCATCGGTTTGTCGAAGATTGGTATCAGCTGTTTGCTGATACCCTTGGTGATTGGGTACAAGCGTGTACCGCTTCCACCTGCTAATACTATTCCTTTCATAAAATGATATTAATTATTTTCCAAACTCTTTGATTCTCTGCTCCTCTTTCAAAGAGCAGACAAGCAGTTGTCCATTCTTCTCGGCTACGATATAGCCATCCAAGCCTTGAACTACTACTTTGCTTTCATCGGCTGCATGAACCACGCAGTTCTTGCATTCATACAAGCGGATGTCCTTGCCTACCTTGGCATTGCCAGCCTCATCCTGTGGAAGCAAAGTTCGGAGACTGCCCCAGCTGCCTAAGTCGCTCCAGCCGAACTCGGCTGGCAAGGTATAGATTTCCTTCGACTTCTCCATTACGGCATAGTCAATGCTGATCTTCTCGCAGGTTGGGAAGAGTTTGCCAACTACCTCTTTCTCCTGTTCTGTATAGAAAGAAGGTGCCATCTCGTCCATGATGCTGGCAAGCTGAGGCTGGAAGGTGCGGATTGCCTTGCTGATGGTATCAATGTTCCATACGAAGATTCCGGCATTCCAATAGTAATTGCCAGCGGCAAGGTATTGCTCGGCTGTCTCCAGGTTTGGCTTTTCCCTGAAAGCCTCAACCTTGTAGATTTCATCTACGGATGTTGGCTCTGCTGAGGCTATATAGCCATAGCCTGTTTCTGGGCGGCTTGGCTTAATACCGATAGTAACGATGGCGTTCTTATCGGATGTATAGCTCAATGCCTTGCTGAGCACTCGCTGATACTCCGAGGTATTGATGACCAGGGCATCGGATGGTGTCACCACGATGTTGGCATCAGGATGCTTCTTCTGGATTTTCCAGCAGGCATAGGCAATACATGGAGCGGTATTGCGAGCCTCCGGCTCTGCTAATATGTTATCGACTGGCATGTCAGGGATTTGTTCCTTGACAATGCTAATGTATTTCTCGTTTGTCACTACCCACATGTTCTCGACAGGACAGATTGGCTTCAATCTATCTACTGTCAATTGTATGAGGGAACGGCCGACTCCCATCACATCTATGAATTGCTTTGGGTAATCGGGGGTTGACATAGGCCAGAAGCGGCTGCCTACGCCGCCGGCCATGATTATGATTTGTATGTCGTGCATAAATCTTGTTCTTTAATATTAAAATCATCCCGTCCTTCTTTACCATTAAAGAAGGCTCCACCTCTCACCTCGACCCTCTCTCCTCAGGAGCGAGGGAGAAAACCGCCCTACTCGGTGCTCGGAACCGCTACGCTCTAAGGTTGGCGGACCATCAAAGGTCTCGCCAGGTTGTGCGGAATGGGACCGCCAGGAGCAAAACGACCCTTGCTAAAACTCTCTTTTGAAAAGAAGTTATCATAATAATAAAATCAATGGTTACGTTTTACTTACGCAAAAGCTCAAAATATTTTCATATATCAAGAATTGCTTTCAACCCATTCATAATACTAGTTTCCGATGCTGTTATATGCAAGATAGAATCACGCACTACATGAAATAACAAATCCAATTGATTGTACTCATCACCATCAATTGTTTCTGCTTTATCATAAGTTCCGAATACTTTTCCTTCTTTATTCGAAAGCAACAATGTATATCCAGAAAAACCTACAGATGAATCATAATAATTACGTAACGTTATTGGGCACTCATTAATCTGGGTACAATAACCATTCTGCAATTCAGCCCATTTTATTTTCTGTTCTTTGGTTGCTCTAATAAGCATTGATACCAATTCGTTATATTGTGTTTCTGTCATAACTAATTCTTATTTATCATATTTTTCAATTCATTCATTATCTTCCAATAAGGATTTCCATTCATCTCTTTCTCTTCTATTAAATTAATCTCCTTTGAAGAAACATTAATTCTTTCAATCTGCTTTAAATATCCTTGGAGCATATCATCAACAGCTTTATTTATTTTATCCATAGCTGTTACAGAATTTTTTGAAAGGGCATTCACCATTTTTAGTAATCCTTCTAAATAGTGGATATAAAATAATTGTGAACTCAATTCTACCGCTATTTTATTCGCTCTATTCTTAAGATACACACTTAACCATATCAATAAAAAGCAAATTGTAAATCCTCCTGCATACGGTAAATAATCAAACCAAGACTCTATTATTATTGCACCATTTGCAACTAATTCAACAAAAATGATGTATCGATGAATCAAGAATAATATTATAATCAAAGTCAACAAAAAGAAAATATACATTTCTATGCGAGCCCATATCTTTTCATGATTAATATCTTCTGTATAAGTTCGTAGATCGCTAAAAGCAGACTCTATACGATTCCTTATATTATTTTCCTTCTCATTTTCCTCTATCACGTCCCCCAATTCTTGACTAACCTGAAGATATTGCTTATTGGCCTCCTGTAACTGCTTCTGTAATGATGATATCAACTCAAGATTTTCAGAATTATCATGCTTAGCCTTCTCTAGTTCTTCTTGTAATCTATTACGTTTCTCGTTAATATCCTTAAGTTTATTCTTCTCTATCTTAGCTGAAGAAGAACGTCCCCCGCCTTCGCGAGGTAAAACTTTTATATTTTGAAAAGCGGTAATGGTGCGCTTAAGTAAGATTTGAAAATCCTTTATCTCATCAACTTTACCAGAATCATTGAGGTTATGCCATTGCTCACTAATTTTTTGCATATATGAGTAAACCTCACATCTTGCATCTGTCCCTATTGTATTATTATATAATTCCTTTTCAGCATTATTTAAAACATCAATTAAATCTATTACTAAAGTATTTATTTCTTTATCACGTCTATAAACAAGAACTTGCGTGCTACTCAGTAGACCATGAATGAAACAAGCTTGTTGAAAAACAACAGTAACAGGTAATATATCAACAGGAATTGAATGTATCATTTCTTTATCGATTTAAAAAGTAAATTCTATACAACCCAACAAATCCATTCACAATTGATATTAAACCAATTATATCCATTTTTGCCATTAGAGCACATAAATCCAATATATTCCATATCCAAGCTAAAAATAGAACAAATTCCTTTATATTCCACCCCGAAATAATTCAATTCATTAGCATCATTAAAGAATAAAACAACAGGTGTATCTACCACTTTAACAATGTATTGCTCGCAATTATTGGTTTCATTTGAAAAGACATACAACCCATCAAACTTTGAGGTTCTATATGGATCTATCGCAGTATTACGTGCAGGATTAATCTGCCAATTGCGTGCAGGATTAATCTGCCAATTACGTGCAGGATTAATCTGCCAATTACGTGCAGGATTGATCTGCC
>OGDV01000273.1_pt1 | contig 30922 bp, 29 predicted proteins | sample 1570511 | NCBI WGS metagenome assembly OGDV01 (sample SAMEA2582179, study PRJEB24529) | metagenome | reverse complement strand
AATTGGAGTTCATCGGGAATGCAATAACTTCTCTGATGTTCTCTTCCTCTGTAAGGAGCATAATCATACGGTCAACACCCGGAGCCATACCTGCGTGCGGCGGAGCACCGTACTGGAACGCATTGTAGAGTGCAGAGAACTTAGCCTTGAGGTCATCCTCGCTGTAGCCGGCAAGCTCGAACGCTTTCTTCATAATTTCAATATCGTGGTTACGAACAGCGCCTGATGAAAGCTCTACACCGTTGCAAACGATATCGTACTGATAAGCAAGAACCTCTTCGGGATCCTTGTTAAGAAGGCTGTCAAGACCGCCCTGCGGCATTGAGAAAGGATTGTGTGTGAAGATAATTTGATTTGTTTCTTCATCTCTCTCAAACATCGGGAAGTCAACGATAAAGCACATTTCAAAACGGCTTGTATCGATAAGGTCAAGACGCTTTGCAACCTCTGTTCTGATCTGACCCGCAAGCTTTGGAGCTTCCTGAGCAGTATCGGCGATAAAGTAGATTACATCGCCTGCTTTTGAACCGTTACGGCTGATAAGTTCTTCACGGTCGCCCTCTTTAAGGAACTTGTCAATCGGACCGTCAAATGTGAGGTCATCTCTAACCTTAACATAGCCAAGGCCCTTCATTCCGATTGAAAGAGCAAACTCCTCCATCTTCTTGAACCACTTTTTTGACTGACCTGCGGCGTTCGGAACATTGATTGAACGAACTGTCTTTTTGCGGAACGGAGCAAAGTCTGTTTCCTCAAACATATCGCTGATTTCAACAATTACGAGCGGATTGCGGAGGTCAGGCTTGTCTGTACCGTACTTGAGCATACTCTCTGCATACGGAATACGGGCAAACGGAGGCTTTGAAACCTCTTTATTTGAAAACTTCTTGAATGTTTCGTAAAGAACCTCTTCAGCAACAGCAAATACATCTTCCTGTGTTGCAAAAGCCATTTCAAAATCAAGCTGATAGAACTCACCCGGTGAACGGTCTGCACGGGCGTCCTCATCACGGAAGCAAGGTGCAATCTGGAAATATTTATCAAAACCAGATACCATAAGTAACTGCTTATACTGCTGTGGTGCCTGTGGAAGAGCATAGAATTTGCCCTTATATTTTCTTGAAGGTACGATATAATCTCTTGCACCCTCTGGTGATGAAGCACAAAGAATAGGTGTCTGGATTTCAAGGAATCCCATGTCTGTCATCTTCTGACGAAGGAATGCGATAACCTTTGACCTGAATATCATGTTATCCTTAACCTTCTGGTTTCTTAAATCAAGATATCTGTACTTAAGACGTACATCCTCTCTTACTTCCTTAGAAGTCTGCACTTCAAATGGAAGCTGCTGGTATACCTGTCCAAGTATTGTTATCTTCTTAGCTTCAAGCTCAATTGTTCCTGAAGGAATCTTAGGATTGTATGTCTCCTCATCTCTCTGCTCCATAATACCTTCGATAGCGATACACTCTTCCTTGTGAATACCATCAAGTAATGTTGTATCACGAAGTACTACCTGAAGCACCCCATACATATCTCTTAAATCAATAAATGAAACTCCTCCATGGTCACGGATGTTCTCAACCCATCCTGCAACCTTTAACTCCTTGCCGATGTAACTTTCATTAACTTCACTTAAGTTAACATCTCTGTACATGTTTGCCATTGCAATCTCCTTTCTTTTCTGGACAGGCAAAATGTTATGTCCTGTCAAATAAAATAATAATACCTAACATCCTGCAATGCTTTTTCGCACAAAAAAGCCCCAGGATGTAATATACATCCCGGGGCGAATAAACTTATGTTATCCGCGGTACCACCCGCATTGAAAGGTGCTTAAGCCTTTCATCTCATTGCACTTAACGCGTGTAACGGAATGACCTACCCAGCCGTTCCCCAGCTGCTCAACCATTCAACTCCAGAGCGTTCCTCTTAACAATTCCCTGCGTATGCTTTCAGTCGGTGGCATCACTTTCCTGTCAGGTTCCATGAAAAGAAGTCTCTTTCATAGTCTTTAAGATATTCATACACATGAATGATATCATAAAGAATATTACTTTTCAAGTACAATATTGTGTTCTTTTATATATTTGCCAATCTTTTTATCCGAAGCAAGAATATGGTTAGACAGCCAGCCAAGCAGGAATCCTATAAGATCCATAAGATATTCCTCCTGATTATCATCCATTGCCTCAAGCTCCCTGAAATCAATATTTACAAGCTTTTCTACAAATGCTGAATGCGCCCTTTTCTGTGCTTCGATTTCAGGATATCCGATTTTCTTCATCAGTTCTTCCTCATCACTGAAATGTGTCTCCGTGTATTCCCTCAGTTCTGAGAGAAGTCTTATGATTTCATCATATTTATCATGAAGAAGTTCTGCATGTATAACATCATTAGTGTCCCTGATAATATCAAAAAGATGCTTATGCTCCTCATCGACAAGCTCAATTCCTGTTATATATTTGTCTGTAAATGCAAATGCGTCATCAACATTAGTTTCTGGTGCCATCTTTCCAATCATCATGTCGCTGCTCAAGATGTGGCTGTAAAGCCATCTGGTAAGATAAAGCAACAGCTCATTAAGAGAATTTCTTGCTGCCTCCGGTGAAGATTCATCTAACTTAAATGTATTAATCTTTTCTGCAAATGCTTTGTGTTCTCTCTGCTGTATTGGCAGCTCCGGGTCATGAATACTCTTCATGTAATCTTCTTCATGAGCAAAATGTGTAATAGCATAATCCTTAAGATTATCTATAAGATTCTTCGCAATTGACGCGGCATTATCTGTTTCTTTTACCAGTGCAAATGCTTCATTAAGCATCTGGAACAGTTTTCTATGTTCTTCATCAATATTATCAATGTGTATCATACAGTCTTCTGTAAATTCGTACATATATATATCAATCTCCTCGTGCTTATATTTGCCTTGTATTATAACACCTTTTCTTTAATCTGTGCAATGCTGTCCGCCTGAAACATTAAATATCTGTTTTTAATGAGTATATTCACAAAACAAATGTAGTTTGTCAAAACATTTAAGGCTATAATTAACTTATTGAAAGCATTTTGCTTCGCAAAACAAGGAGGCAATACCTCTGCTCCTGCATGGGCAGTCGCATTTTGCTTCGCAAAACAAGGAGGTATGTATGAACATTTATCTTGCTGGAGATTCTATTGTACAGGATTATACTGAAGAAGAATTTATTGCAGGCTGGGGACAGTTTTTGCCACGCTTCTTTAAGCCTGATGTAAATATATTTAACTATGCCAAGGGTGGCAGAAGTTCAAGACTTTTTATTAATGAAGGAAGATTTGAAGAGATTGACAGACATATTCAGTCCGGAGACTATCTTTTTATAGAGTTCTGTCATAATGATGACGATTCAAAGGATTACAAATCTATGTTTAACCGTCAGACTCCGCTTGGCGTACCAGATGAATCAGGTCGATTTCCTGTTATAGCAGGAGTTAAGATGCCTAAGAATTATATACCACCTGAATATATTGAGGCACTTAATAATGATGATTCGATAACTGATAAACAGGCTGTTCTTAACAGTGTTCTAGCCATAAACCAGTCTTATCCATATGACACTTACTATCCATACTCAAAAGACGCTTCTATGGGCAGTTACAAATGGTTCATCAAACAGTTTATTGATATGGCAAGAAAGCATGATACATCTCCTGTATTAGTTACTGCACCGGCAAGAACATTTTTCAATGCTGACGGAACAATTATGGACGCTCCCGGCTGCCACGGTGGCAATAATTTCAGCTATATAAGAGCTATGCGCCAGATTGGTGAAGAAACCGGCACACCTGTACTTGATCTGTTTTCTTATTCAGTTGAACTTTTTGAAAAAATCGGACATGATAACATCCACAGATATACCTCAATCAAAAAAGGTATCAATAAAGGAAAATGGCCTGACGATTTCTTAAAAGAACTCGCCAAGCCAGATACTGTTTCTGAGAATACACATTTTAACAAGGACGGTGCAATGCTTATCACCGAAGGTCTGGTAGAACTGATTCTTAAATCCAAGAACCCCCAGCTTTGTGAATTGCAGTCTTCCCTGCTTCATAACGTGGTATAAGTATATTACTTATTAATGAATTCCCATGCTTCTTCGGGGCTGTGTACAACAAACTCAGCCCCGCTTTCCTTTAGGAATTCTTCATTTCTGAAGCCCCAGCCAACCATACATACATCCATTCCTGCATTAGCCGCTGTCTGGACATCTACTTCTGAATCCCCGACATATACAGCCTGTGTTCTGTCAACATCAAACTGTCTTAATACTTCATTAACGCTGTCCGGATATGGTTTTCTTCTTATGCCTTCTCTCTCTCCAACCGCATAATCAAATAGTCCCGGAAAATAATCTTTGCATAAAGTCTGCACTCCATAATCAGCCTTGTTAGATACAACCGCAGTGTACACACCGGCATTTCTTATATTCTCAATAAGTTCTTTTATTCCATCATAAGGTCTTGTCTTATCTGCACAGTGCTTCTTGTAATGCTCTGTAAATGTTTCATGCACTTTAACTATCATGCTTTCTGGTGTTCCCTGTGGAACAGCTCTTTCCATCAGCTTTCTTATCCCATTGCCAACAAAATGTCTGATTTCTTCAATCGTCCTCTCAGGCATGTCAAATACTGAAAGTGCATAATTAGTACTATCTGCAAGATCCTCCAATGTATTAAGTATGGTTCCGTCAAGATCAAATATAACGATTTTGTATTTCATATATCCTCCTTGTTATGGCTTCTTTATCCCAGCAGCTCCTCAATTAAATCGTAATGCTCATCAATCGCTGCATTAAGTGTCTCAATATCCTTCTTTATAAGGCTATCATATATCATTTCATGTGTCTTTAAAAGTTTCTTTTTCTTAATTCCATCTGCATGCTTTATGACATAATCTATCCATTCGCGGTAGACTTCAACAACAGCTTCCATCAGTGTAATCCACAGATTGTTGCCTGTATCTGCAATCAGTTCCTCGTGAAATGCTTTATCAATATCAACAAGTGCAACACCTGTTTCTGTCATCATCCGATTAACCATGCTTTCCAGTCGTTCCTGTTGTTCTTTCATAAGACCTGTATGTATTACTGCATTACACACTGACTTTTCCATCATGCGGCGGAATTCGCACACTTCGCGCTTAGTAACAGTTTTTAATGCAATCATCATTAATATTGTCTGCTTTATGGACTGCCCGACATTTTCTGATATATAATTGCCAGAACCCTGACGGCGTTCTATAAGTCCCATTCCATGCATAATACTTAAAGCTTCTCTTGTTGAATTGCGTCCTATCCCAAGAGTTTCTGCAAGTGCACGTTCAGTAGGCAGTCTGCTTCCTATTGTAAGCTCCCCGCTTTTCATAAGTTCATAAATATATTGAATTGCCTTTTCGTATTCCTGCGATATTTTCTTCTGATTCATATTATCCTGTTTCAGCTTATAACACCCCTGTCTCATTAATATAGGCTTCTATAAGTCTTAGTGCACCATCTTCCCCAACCTTTGAAACATCTATGCATATATCGTAATATTCTGCATTCCCCCATTCTTCACCGGTATAATAATTGTGATATGTGCGTCTTCTAAGGTCTGTATCTTCAACTATCTTAGCTGCTTTCTTAGAGCTGACATTGTGCTTCTTTTCTATAAGTTCTGCTCTTTTTTCTTTGTTTCCTGTGAGAAATACTGATATAACATCTTCTCTGTGTCTGAATGCATTGTTTCCGCATCTGCCGACAACTACGCAATTTTCATTACCGATTATGTCAGCCATAGCCTTGCGTGGAGTTTTTCCATTATCTGATGTATCATCACCTGCCATTGTGTCAGCATACAGCATCATATCAAGTGGCATTTCTCCATAAAAATATGGATACTTCTCATACAAGCCTTTTTCTTTCGCAAGTCTGCACACGGCATCCTTATCATAAAATGGTATAAAATATTTCTCTGCCAGTGCTTTTCCTATCTGGTCACCCATACATCCACATTGTCTTGCAATTGTGATTATCATATATACCTCTTTTCTGCGCACGCTTTTTTGCGCATAACAGGTTTGTGCCAAGTGCGCGCAGGCACAAACCCCGCATGTGAAAATAATATCTTCACACTGTTCTCCTAATTACCTACTATTTCATCATATTTAGCAATCTAGTAGGTCTTTTCCACATTGTTAGTTGGTTTGTAATTCTTCTTTTCAACTCAAATACCTACTAAATAAACACTGTTCACACTTTTAGTAGGTCTTTTTCTTATATGTCTATAATATCAGACAGTTCTAATCAGCAAAAAGACCTACTATTTTGGCTTAAATTATCAATTTAGTAGGCAATTTTCTTTATCCGCATTAATTATCCTCAGAATTTTCTCTCAATAAACCTACTATTTCATCACATTTAGCAGCTTTAATAGGTTTTTACCCCATTCATACATTAATTTCATATGCCATTTTACACTATCTTTTACATAAATCCAGCAAATACTGATGAAAGTACAACTGTAAGTATACCTGCAACTGCAATTGATAAGCTGCTCATTGCACCTTCAATTTCGCCCATTTCCATAGCCTTGGCTGTTCCTATCGCATGTGCAGCAGATCCTAACGCAAGTCCTTTGGCAATCGGTTCTTTTATTCTGAATATTTTACATATAAGCTCACCAAATATATTTCCAAGAACTCCTGTTACAACAATAACTGCAACTGTAATTGTTACATAACCTCCAAGTTCCTCAGAAACTCCCATACCAATAGCAGTAGTTATTGACTTCGGAAGAAGAGTAACATATTCTGCATGACTCAGATTCATAATTTTAGATAACACAAGTACCGTTGTTAAACTTGTAAGCACACCTGATGCTATTCCTACAACAACTGCCTTGTAATTCTTCTTAAGAAGACTCCACTGCTCATACAGCGGAATTGCAAGACATACAGTTGCCGGTGTAAGAAACCAGCTAAGATACCTGGCACCCTGATTATATACATCATAATCAACACCTGATACTGCAAGTACTATTATTGTTATTATTATTGATATAAGCAGTGGATTGAATATTCCAAGCTTGAATTTTTTCTTAAGCACAGAACCAATAAAGTATGATAAAAGACTTAATGTGACTCCGGCAAAAAGTGATTCTCTGAAAAAATCATTCATTAGTATTAACCTCATTTCTTTGTGCTTTGCGTAATTCTCTCTTCTTGTCAGCACGTATGATTATCTGTGAAGCCTGACCTGTAACCGCCATAACCGTAATTATAGCAACAACCGTAACAACAAGCACCGGCACGAGCATAGGTTTTAATACCCCCCATGAAGACATAAGTCCTACTCCTGCCGGAATGAACATAACAGGCATTACAGCTATAAGAAATTTTCCTGCGTCTTTTACCCAGCTAAGCTTTATAAGTCCGGTAAGAAGTCCAACAAAAAGTATCACCATTCCATATATACTGGCTGGAACCGGCAGCGGAAGCAAATATTTAAGTGCTTCTCCGACAAATGAAATAGCCAGTATTATAAGAAACTGTCTCAATAATTTCATAACATTTCTCCATAAATAAAAATTTGCGGTGCAAATTGGTGCTACCAATTCATACCGCAAATTATAATACATTCTTATGTACAATAAAGCAAGGACTTTTTTATGCTCTTCTTGCCTTAGCTGCCTTAAGCAGATGTTTTGCAAGAACTGATGTTGTTACCGAACCTACTCCTCCAGGAACCGGTGTACATACAGAAGCGTTCTCTGTAACATCTTCAAAATCAACATCACCACACAGATTGCCGTCTTCATCAACATTTATTCCAACGTCAATTACAACTGCACCGTCTGCAACAAATGATTTGTCAACCATCTTTGCAACGCCTGCTGCAGCAACAAGCACCTCAGCACCCTTACATACTCCCGGCATATCAACTGTCTTAGTATGACACACTGTTACTGTTGCATTCTTCTTCATAAGCATCATCGCAACCGGCTTACCGATAACAAGACTTCTTCCGATAACTACTGCTCTCTTACCCTTTAAGTCAACTCCTGCATAATCTAACATCTCAATTACAGCTTCTGCTGTACATGGACCATATCCTGTCGGATCCCCTGCATATACCTTTGCAAGATTCATAGGTGATATTCCGTCCAGATCCTTCACACTGGCAATTCTGTTCTCAATTGCCTTCTCATCAAGATGCTTTGGCAAAGGTCTTAAAAGAAGAATTCCGTCAATATCCTCATCTCCATTAATCTTGTCAAATTCTTTCTGGAAAGAATCATTATCAATATCAGCAGGAAATGTATATGAAGTACATCTGAATCCTACTTTTTCCATCTTCTTGGTAGCACCACGCTCATATGACATATCATCTGGTCTTTCACCAACACGCACAATTGCAAGATGAGGAATTGCTCCCTTACAGTCCTTCATCTCTTCAATAATCTTCTCATTAATAGCATTAGCAACCGGTAAACCCTTAAGTGTCTCCATATTTTCCTCCTTATTTTGCCTCCAATTCTATGGTCTTACAGCGTCCATAACTCTTCCAAATGTTTCTTCTTCAATCTGTGCTGCTTCAGCAAGCATCTTATCTGCCTTAAAGTTCATATCTTCAGCAAGTTCTCTGTCCTTCATAAGCTTTGTATTGATAAATACATTAAGCGAAGCCCCCTTCATTGCAGCCTCACACATTGTTATGCCAACACCCGCATCACTGATTGCAATTCTGCTTCCAATTACAGATATACGGTCGATAAGCTTCATGGCTTCAAGTATAAGCTCCATCATTGACAGAGGGGCTTCTGAGGCTGTAACAAGTGCCTTTGCCATAATTGCTTCTCTTTCCTTAATCTGTTCTTCTGTATCCTTAGGAAGACCATAAGCTGCTGCCAGAGGCTTAAAGCTCTCTGCATCCTTATCCATGCACTCTGCAAGTCTCTTGGTAAGGTCTGTCGCTTTAACAATAAGTTCTTCAATCTCTTCCTGATACTCTGCATACTTCTTCTTTCCGGTAGTAAGTGCAAGCACCATATTGCCAAGACTCATGCCTACTGCTGCCACATATCCGCATGCTCCGCCGCCTCCCGGCACCGGTTCACTTGAAGATAAAACCGTAAGAAAATTATCCATTGTCATATCTGTCATCATATTAAATATCTACCTCCCCTGTAAATACTGTTTTAGCCGGGCCTTCAAGATATACGGTATTCTCATCTTTATCCCATGTAATCTTTAAGTCACCTCCAAGAAGATGAAGTGTTGCTGTTGTGTCGCATATTCCGTTAAGAACAGTTGCAACAAGGCTCGCACATGCACCTGTACCACAGGCAAGTGTCTCCCCGGAACCTCTCTCCCACACACGCATATTAAGATTATTCTTATCTACAACCTGAATGAATTCAGTATTAATTCTCTCTGGAAATGCTTTGTGATTTTCAAAGAAAGGTCCGATTTTTTCAATCTCAAATTTCTTAATATCAATATCTTTATCAAGATAAACAATAGCATGAGGATTACCCATTGAAACTGCTGTTACCTTGTACTCCTTACCTTCTACAACAATAGTCTCATCCACAACAGGTGTCTTAACAACCTTTCCGGCAATTGTCTCTATCTCACAGCCTTTATATTCTTTAAGTTCCTTCGTATCGACAGGAATCTGTGCTGCCTCAAGAATTGGTGCGCCCATGTTAACCCTTGCTGTCTCAACCTTGCCATCTGCACCAGTTTTAAGCTCAAGTATCTTCACACCTGCAAGTGTATCAATAGTAACTGTTGTTTTATCTGTAAGTCCATTGTCATATACGAACTTTCCAACACATCTTATTCCATTACCACACATCTGTCCCTGCGAACCATCTGCGTTGTACATCTCCATAAAGAAATCTGCTTTATCTGATTTCTTAATAAGAATAAGTCCGTCTGAACCTACTCCAAAATGTCTGTCACTTAAGTCAATTGCGACCTGTGACGGATTATCAATTACTGACTGTGTGCAGTCTACATATATGTAGTCATTGCCTGCTCCATGCATTTTAGTAAACTTCATACTGCGTCTCCCTTTTCCTATATATTATAAATGCAGTGATATATCACATTTGTCATACATCCTGATATATTCCCATCACCATAGTTGCTGACTCTACCATTGTATTGCCACTGTCCATGCTGCATTTCTGGATATATCTGAATGCTTCCTGCTCTGACATATTATTTCTTTCCATAAGCAGATGCTTTGCATCATCAATTATCTTCTGTTCTTCCGGACTTCTCTTTCTTGGCTGTGACCGCAGTTTCTTTCTGCGCCTTATCTGTGCCTGAAGCATCATCTCTATAGTTGACACAAGGTCATTAACCTTTATTGGCATTGCCGCACATACAATTCCATTGTCCTGACAATCTTCCCATCTGTTCTGGGACGCAACTAACAACATCTCAAAGCTCTTTGGCTTATATTCATATAATTCAGTATAAACCATATTATCTGACAGCTTATATCCGCATATTATTATTCCATCAGACAAGGTATCTGCCTGATTGATTGCCTGTGCTCCACTCGTACATGGTACAGCGACATCAAAGCCTCTGTGAATCAAAAGGTTCCTTACTGCTTTAGCCTCCTCTAACTTAGGAAATGCTACAATCAATGTGGACATCAATTAACTCCTTTTCTACTTAGCATACGCTTTACCATGTTTAATCAATACTTGTAGAGATATTCATCTATTTCCCACTGTGAGACTCTTGTTGTATAGTTTTCCCATTCTTTCATCTTAGCTTCAACATATTTGGTTGTAATATGTTCTCCAAGTACGCTGCATAAAAACTCATCTGCCACAAGACAGTCAACTGCTTCCTTAAGGTCTGCCGGCATATTCTCTATTCCTGCTGCCCTTCTCTCGCCAGGTGTCATCTCATATATATTGCAGTCAACACTATCAGGTACTTCTATCTTGTTCTTAATACCATCAAGTCCTGCTGCAAGGCAGAGTGCCAGTACCAGATATGGATTAGCTGTCGGATCCGGATTTCTTAACTCAACTCTCGTTCCATTTCCTCTTGATGCAGGTATTCTTATAAGCGGACTTCTGTTCTTTGCTGACCATGCTATATATACAGGTGCTTCATATCCCGGAACAAGTCTTTTATATGAATTAACAAGCGGATTAGTTATTGCTGACATACCTCTTGCGTGCTTCATAATACCAGCAATAAAATGATATGCATCATCTGATAAACCAATCTTTCCATTCTCATCTGCAAATATATTCTTACCCTCTTCAGTTGCAAGTGACATATTAATATGCATTCCAGAACCGCTGATACCAAACTTTGGCTTTGGCATAAATGTTGCATAAAGTCCATGTCTCTTGGCAATTGTCTTAACTGTCATCTTAAATGTCTGTATATTATCTGCTGTCTTTAAAACCTCATCATATTTAAAATCAATCTCATGCTGTGCAGGTGCAACCTCATGATGTGAAGCCTCAATCTCAAATCCCATGTCCTCAAGAGTAAGAACCATATCTCTTCTTATATTCTCGCCCAGGTCATTAGGTCCAAGATCAAAATATCCAGCTTTTTCATGGCTTAAAGTTGTAGGAAGTCCGTTGTCATCTGTATGGAATAAGAAAAATTCACATTCTGGACCGACATCAAAGCGGTATCCCATTTCATTCGCTTCTTTAATAGTTTTCTTAAGTATCCATCTTGGGTCGCCCTCAAAAGGCTTGCCATCTGGTGTATACACATCACAGATAAGTCTTGCAACCTTTCCCTGCTGTGGTCTCCATGGAAATATTTCAAATGTATCATAGTCAGGATACAGATACATATCTGACTCTTCAATTCTTACAAAGCCTTCAACAGAAGAACCGTCAAACATGCATTTGTTATCAAGTGCCTTCTCAAGCTGGCTTGAAGTAATTGCAATATTCTTAAGTGTTCCAAAAATATCTGTAAACTGAAGACGTATAAACTCTACATCCTCTTCTTCAACCATTCTGAATATATCGTCCTTAGTGTATCTGCTCATAAGAAACCTCCGTTATAATTATATATTTCTTATTGTGGCTTATTGCCAACTTTTATAAATATACTACATTTTAATCTCTTTGTGTATAATACAAATATTTTTCTTGAATAATTTTGTTTCTTAATGTACCATAGTTATGCATATTTCGTCTTTTTAAGACATATATTAATAATTTTAAGGGAGATAAATTATGGCTAAGAAAACAAATGTACCTCTTAAGAGACGCATACGCTCTGAGCTTAATGTAAAACTCATTGCTATCATTGCTGCTGTACTCTTTGTTGTAACTATAGGTATCGTATTCGCTGTTATCGGCAGTCACAAAAAAGAAAATAATCCTTCTGTTGCCGATAACCAGAATAATGAGACTACTGCTGAACCCACAACAGAGGAAGAAACTACAACCAAGGTTCCGACTGTCGAAGTCGACCTTATGATGATTGGTGATATGCTTATGCATGAAGGTGTTGTAAAAAGTGGTCTTATGGATGATGGAACTTACAACTTCGACCACCTCTACACTAACATAGCTAAGGATATAAGCTCTGCAGACATAAAAATCGTTAATCAGGAAACAATCCTCGGCGGTTCTGATTTTGCTTACACAGGATATCCAACATTTAACTCACCATGGGCACTTGGTGATGCAGAAGTTAAAGCAGGCTTCAACATTATCCTTCATGCTACCAACCACACATTAGACAAGGGGCTTAAGGGCGTTGAGAACTGCCTTTCATTCTGGAAGACTTATCATCCTGACACTACTGTTCTTGGTATCAACGAAACAGAGGAAGACTATGAGAATATATATGTTTATGAAAAAGAAGGCTTCAAGATAGCATTTCTTAATTACACATACGGAACTAATGGAATTCCTATTCCTGATTCCAAGCCTTATATCGTAAACATGCTTGATAAGGATAAGATTACAGCAGATGTAACTAAGGCTAAACAGCTTGCTGATATGGTTATTGTACTTCCACACTGGGGTACTGAATATGTCTACACACCAGATTCTAACCAGAATTACTGGACACAGCTTTTCTTAAGCCTTGGTGTTGATGTTGTTATCGGTACACATCCTCATGTCCTTGAGCCTGTCGAGGTAGTATCTGATACTAAGGGGCATGAAATGCTTGTATACTATTCACTTGGTAACTTCGTTTCTAATCAGGATCAGAAGCCTCGTATGATAGGCGGTATGGCTAAGATGACACTTGTTAAAGATGAAACAGGCTGTTATGTTAAGAATTATAATCTTACACCTGTTATAACACAGAAGCTTTTCGGCCAGAAAGCAATCACTACATATAAATTAAGTGATTACACAGAATCACTTGCATCAGGCAACGCAATCCGCAACGATTCCGGCTGCTATGATTTCAGCCTTTCATACTGCCAGACTCTCGTTAAGCAGATTCTTGGCGATGATTACGATGAAAGCACAAGTGAATTAAATGTTTCACTCCATCCTGATGGTCTTGTTAAAGATACATCTGCAACAGAAAGCAGTTCTTCTGCTAAGTAATGAAAAAAGCAGTAATTTTTTAAAATGTAAAGAGATATATTGATACTAAGCATTATCCGAGGTATCAGTATGTCTCTTTTTTCTAATAAACAAATGCGCATTATATTCATATACTGCGTTATAATCATTTTAGTAATCTGTGGCATAATAACCGCAAGGCATAAAAAAACATCATCAGATTCAATCGTAAAAACAACTAAAACCCATAACGAAACATCGGAATCATCAGACACCCAACATACTTCTGACAACACTCCCAATACCGACAGATTACCGCCATACAACTCATCCAATCAGGGAAACGGAATTGGCGGCGGCGCAATCATGGGCAATTGCAGCATAGGCAGCCGTAAACTTCCTATATACTGTGTTGACCTTAGTAAAAAAACTAATCTTGATACCTCCAAAAAGTATGTTTCCATATCATTTGACGCCGCATGGGGCGATGAAGATACTATAAAGATTCTTGACATTCTTGATAAATATAATATCAAAACCACATTTTTCATGACCGGAGGCTGGGTGGACAGCTACCCTGATAAGGTTCTTGAAATCTATAACCGCGGTCACGATCTCGGCAACCACAGCCAGAACCATAAAGAAATGAGTAAACTTTCTGTAGGTGAACAGAAAGATGAAATCATGTCTGTTGCCAATAAAATAAAAGAAATCACCGGATACACAAGCTTCCTGTTCCGCCCGCCATACGGTGATTATAATTCAACACTTATTGATACTGTCTATGGCTGTAACTTCTATCCTATAGAATGGGATGTAGATTCCCTTGACTGGAAGGACTATGGAACAGACAACATAATTAAGACCGTGACAACACATAAAGCTCTTAAGAACGGTTCCATTATTCTTATGCACAATGGTGCTAAATACACAGCTGAAGCTCTCGAATCTGTAATAACCGGCCTGCAGTCACAAGGCTACGAAATCGTGCCTGTATCGCAGCTTATTAATACTGAGAATTTCCATATGGATGGAACCGGTCTGCAGATTCCTGACTAATTAATAATTCTTATGCATAAGGTGCTTTGTATAAAGTCTGGCGCCTTATGCAACTTTATTATTGTAATCGGTAACATATACTTCACTGGCAATCTCTCTTGCCTTTTCTACAATCTTTTCCAAACGAGACATGACTTCATCTGAAAAATACTTTTCTCCACATTCCTCACATTCCTCACAAGGAACATTCTTAATTATAATTACACAATTATCAAAAGTAACAACATGTGTTGTAACCGATGGTTTTGTTGTTTTACATTTACAATAAAAACACATACTATTGCTCCTTTCTTGTCTTTAAATCTGCTTCAAACTTTATCATATTATAATCTTTTTAATTATACAACTCGCTTTTAATTTTTTATAATAAACATAATATATCACAAATAATATTTATTGTAAAGTTGTTAATTATTTTAATTATTTATTATATCTTGTATATAAATTAATCGCACATATTTACTTGTAAATAACTTGCTATCGCATTATAATTTGGTAGTCAAAATATTTCAAATTCAAAAGAGGTGTACAATGAACATTTTCAAGAAAATATACTGCAGAAGTTTTCAGACTGTATTCAAGATTGCACTGCCATTTCTTCCATACAGGAAGCCTAAAATTGTAAGTGCGTTATCTGACATTCCATCTGTACTTAACAAAAAGAAGAAATCATGTCCTGTAATTATTACTGATCCCGGAATTGCAAAGCTTGGCATTCTCTCTATGCTTACAGATGTATTTGACAATGCCGGCATTGAATACCATGTTTATGATAAAACTGTAGCTAACCCTACAACTGATACCGTGGAAGAAGCACTTGCCATATATAAAGATAACAAATGTGACTGCATAATCGGCTTTGGCGGCGGTTCAAGCATGGACTGTGCCAAAGCTGTTGGTGTAAGAATTGCAAGACCTAAGACACATCTGTCTAAGCTGGGCGGAATCCTTAAGGTTCACTCAAAGCTCCCTCTGCTGATTGCAATTCCTACAACAGCAGGAACAGGCAGTGAAACTACTCTTGCCGCCGTAATTGTAGACGCCACAACCCGCCACAAATATGCTATCAACGATTTTCCTCTCATTCCAAGATATGCAGTCCTTGACCCGAAGGTAACCCTTACACTTCCTGCTTCAATTACCGCAACTACAGGAATGGATGCACTTACACATGCCGTTGAAGCCTACATCGGAAACTCAACAACTCCGGGTACAAGAAAAGACGCACTTATGGCTACTGAATTAATATTTAACAATCTTGACAGAGCATACACTAACGGTTCTGATACAACAGCAAGAAAGAATATGCTTAAAGCTGCTTATTATGCCGGATGTGCATTCACTAAATCATATGTAGGATATGTCCATGCAATTGCACATTCTCTAGGTGGCGAATATAATGTTCCTCATGGACTTGCAAATGCAGTAATTCTCCCAATGGTTCTTGAAAGCTATGGAGAATCCATCTATACGAAGCTGCATGACCTTGCAATTGCCGCCGGTGTTGCAGATAAGGATATGCCAGATGAGACTGCTGCCAAAGCATTTATACAGGCAGTCAAAGATATGAAAGCAAGATTTAACATTGGCGATACAATTCCTGAGATTAAAGAGGAGGATATTCCTAAGCTTGCAGGGTATGCCAACAAAGAGGCTAATCCTCTCTACCCTGTTCCGGTTCTTATGGACGCTAAGACACTCGAACAATTCTACTATAAACTTATGAAAGATAATACACGTGAAAATGAGGTATGATATGGAAGCTACACAAATCAATAAACTTGTACAATCGCAGCGACATTTCTTTCTTACAGGTACAACACTTGATGTAAATGTAAGAATTGATGCCTTAAAGAAACTATATTCGGCAATTAAGAAACATGAGAATGAAATATTTGATGCTCTCTATAAAGACCTTGGCAAAAGCCAGTTTGAAAGTTATATGTGTGAAGTCGGGCTTACTCTCAGCGAGATATCTTATATGCTAAAACATATTAGGAAATTCAGCAGAGAGAAAAATGTTCCAACACCCCTTGCGCAATTTCATTCCAGAAGCTTTAAGAAGCCGTCACCACGCGGAGTTGTCCTTATTATGAGTCCTTGGAATTATCCATTTCTTCTGACAATGGAACCCCTTGTTGATGCAATTGCCGCAGGAAACACTGTGATTCTTAAACCAAGTGCGTACTCACCTTATGTCAGCGATGTTATATGTCACATAATAAAAGAAATATTTGACCCTGCTTATGTATCTGTTGTAACTGACGGAAGATCTGAAAACACATGTCTGCTTAATGAACATTTTGATTACATATTCTTTACAGGAAGCCAGGCTGTCGGCAAAGAAGTTATGCGCAAAGCCGCTGAATACTTAACTCCGGTAACACTTGAGCTTGGCGGAAAAAGCCCATGTATAGTAACAGAAGCTGCGGACTTAAAGCTCGCTGCCAGAAGAATTGTATTCGGCAAATTCTTAAATTGCGGGCAGACATGTGTTGCACCTGATTACATATATGTTCAGGACAGTGTCAAAGACCAGCTTGTAAAAGAACTTATCAACGAAACAAAGCGTCAGTTTACAGATTCTCCACTTAACAGCAATGATTATGGCAAAATTGTTAATGAAAAGCATTTTAACAGAATATCAGGTCTTATCGATAATAGCAAAGTCGTTCTTGGTGGTGCATCAGATGCAGATTCTCTGCGTATTGAACCTACGATAATGGATAATGTTACATTTGACGACGCTGTGATGCAGGAAGAAATTTTTGGTCCGCTTATGCCTATACTTACCTTTCACTCTGTCGAGGAGGCAGTAAACACTGTCAATACACACATGCACCCGCTTGCTCTGTATATTTTCACTAAGAATAAGAAAGAAGCCCGTTATGTAACCTCAAGATGCAATTACGGTGGTGGATGTATCAATGATACAATCATTCACCTTGCAACTTCCAAGATGGGCTTTGGCGGATTCGGTGAAAGCGGCATGGGCTCATATCACGGAAAAGCCGGATTTGATACATTTTCACACTATAAGAGCATTGTAGATAAAAAATGCTGGCTTGACCTGCCTATGCGCTACCAGCCATACACAAAAACAAATAACAGTTTAATTCATATGTTTTTAAAATAATTACTTTGCAGAAAAAACAGCGCTATATTGCATGCAATGGCATACGGCGCTGTTTTTTCTGTTAATAATGTTATCAATAAAAAAAGATTGAAAATGACTTCTCGAAAACTTCTCCGACACCAAGATGATTACTGTATTCCCTGTCCTTAAGCTCCCCTGTAAAATCTATGGCATCTGTTCTTCCATACCACGGCTCTATACATACAAATGGAACATTTTTTGATTTGCATGACCACAGACCAAATACCGGTGTATCAAACTTAACAGTAACAAAAGGCTTTTCATTTTTAACAAGACTTACCGTTCCTGCCTGACCACCCTCAATTATAAATGCATCTTTTTCAAAGCTGTCCTCTTGTATTGTATATTCATGATTAATTAATGGCAGCTCATACTCGTCCCTAGCCATTAATTGATAATCTCCTATCAGATGATATATAATTCTGTCTGCATCAAATCTTATCTTACAGCCAGCCATGCTTGCATCATTCTCTGGTGTTACAAAAGCCGGATGACCACCTATGCTGAAATGCATCATTACATTATCTTTATTGATTACTCTGTATACTTCTTTAATCTCATTGTCAATAAGGTGATACTCCAGCTCCAATGCAAAATCAAAAGGATATTTCTCTTTAGTATTTTCATCGGATTCAAGTCTCATAACCAGCATATCGTCATTATGCTTAACAAGTGTGAATTCCATATCTCTTGCAAATCCGTGCTGACCCATTTCATATACTTTTCCATTATAAATGCTTTGGTTATCCTTATATTTGCCAATAAGCGGGAAAAGAACAGGTGCAACTCTTTTCCATCCTTCGGGATTGGCGTTCCACATTCTGTGTGTATTGTCAGTTTTACACAATACATCTCTTATTTCACATCCCTTAGAATCCACCGTAACTTTTAAAATGTTGTTTTCTAATACATACTCTGCCATATTGGTCTCCTTTCCGGACATGTTTTCTTTATTGTACACCACAATCTGATATTTTCCAAATCAAAAAAAGCTGACACACAAAGAAGTGCATCAGCCTGAAAAATATGCGGATAACAGGAGTTGAACCTGCACGTCTGTTGACACTAGAACCTAAATCTAGCGCGTCTGCCAATTCCGCCATATCCGCGAACATTTGCTATATTATCATATTCATGAATATGCGTCAATATTGAAACTAAATTCTTTTCTAGTATTATATCTTAAAAAAGAAGAATAATAAAAACTACAGAGGTTTATATTTTACCGGCATTATGAATTTTTTTCTGCCATTCTCATAACTTCTTTCCATGCTGGCGAGAACAGATAATAACCTATCATTGCAAACATTCCAAAACTGAAAGAAATTGGGAAGCACAACATTACCCATGTTCCATCAAAGTATCTGTTAATAATATAGGCACTTGGAATTCTGACCGCCCAAAGCATAAGAATGTTGACAATTGTAGTATAACGCACCTTTCCAGTTCCGTTTACAATAGATATTATACAGTTAAAGATAGCAAAAAACCACTGTGAAAGCAGCATAACAACAACATGCCTGCTCGCATACATCAATACCATTTCATCTGATGAAAAGAAACGTATTATAGGTTTATGTATCATTATGAAAAACAATCCACAACTTAATGTAATAAGACCTGAACACAATGGAATTCTCCAGTGTCCTTCTTTAATTCTTGAATATTTCTTAGCACCATAATTCTGTCCTGAAAATGTAGTGGCCGCTGAAGATAATCCTGTAATTGCTATGTTAGCGCATCCTGTAATTCTTCCTGCTACTGCACCTCCTGCCATAAATATAGCACCCTGTGAGTTATTAAAGGTCTGTAATGCAACATGTCCTAATGAATAAAGCGAATTGTTAAGACCAACAGGTAAGCCAATAGCCAGAATATCCTTCATCATTGTTCCAGAGAATCTTCTCGGCAAAAATGTAAACTGTATCTCTGGAAACTTCTTTCTTATATAAACAATACTTACAATCCATGAAATAAACATGGCAATACTTGTAGAAAGTGCTGCCCCGGCTACATCCATTCCAAAACCTGCAACAAACAATAAATCAAATACTATATTAGAAACACAGGACACAACCAGAAACCATAATGAAGCCTTGCTGTCTCCAAGTCCTCTTAAAATTCCGGCGTTCATATTATACCCCAGATTACCAAGTGTGCCTAAGAATACAACCCTTGTATAGATTAATGCGGCATTCCACACATCCTGCGGCACTTTCATAAATTCCAGAATATACGGTGCTGCAAACCATCCAAGAATTCCAATCGGAATACCTATAATATATATAAATGTTATTGAAGTTCCACATACTGAAACAACCTTTCCCGATTCCCTGGCCCCGGTATATTGTGAAATAAGAATAGACACACCTGTTCCTATTCCTAAAAAGACACATAATAATACTTCAACTGGCTGCGAACTCGTTCCTACCGCAGCTAAAGATGTATCACCACAGTATTTACCTATTACAAGTGCATCAACCGTAGTATATAACTGCTGCAAAACATTTCCAATAATAATCGGTATCGCAAACAGTATGATATTTCTCATGATATGACCTGTGGTCATATCAATCTTTCCTTTTTGTGAATTTGACATAATATACTCCCTATTATAAAATAACCTGTCTGTATCTGTTATTTATAATAATACTGTAATCGAGTCATATATTCTAGTGATTTATGGCATGGAGTACAGAAAAATTGCACACACATGTTTATTTGTATTATTCAATTCCATTTAACGAAAATACTTTTCAATCACTGCAGCCCTCTCAATCCAGCTATGCCTGCCCTTACAGCATTCATACCCGCTGTCAGCGATTTCCTGCAAATATTTCGTATCAGCTAATGCACATTTAACCTTATCCGTGATTCTCGCTGCTATATGCTCATCATATCCCGACTTTTCATATTCCCTTAAATCCTCAAGTGAATAGAACAACACATTTTCACCATCTGCAAATGTATTCTCGTAAAACAGCGAAGTATCAGTAAGTGCAACACCTCCATTAAGCATAGTGTTAAACACTCTGTCGTGTGCGCCCTTCTTAAACCACGGCATTACATTAAGAGAAATCTTTGCCTGGCTAATCATATCAAGGCACACCTTGGAATCAACGCCGCCATGCTCTATTATATTCTCATGGTAGTTACATTCGATATAGTTATAACCTTCGCCATAAGTATGAATCTTAAGTCCTGAATCCGCAAGTGCCCTTATTGCAAGCTCCCTGTAGTGGAATCTTACAGCAAGGTCTGCATACATCATATTAGGCATACAGTCGACAAGCTGTTCGTCTGTAATATCAGGGAATTCCCTGCGTAACGCATTTTCCGCCGCCGCATCAATCGTCTCTGACGGATTGTCTATCAGATATGACAGCACACCCTCATAGAAATCAATATACTCAGCGTCCATGTTATCCAGATGTTTCCTTAGTATTCTTTTCGGAGTGTAATTACCTGTAAATATAATATCTATCGGTCTTTCCTTCATTGACAGGTAATTCTTATCAGGCATTATACATCTGTTATAATTAAGCTCTGTTCCGGCTGTAAGCATATATTCAGTATGTACTTCCGGGAAAAATCTGCGCATGTATGCGACATGCATTTCATCAATATCAAGCTGGATATACTTTTCAGGGTGCTTTCGGATATATTTGTTGTAATAAAGCGGGTGATCTACAACCACATTTACAACCTTAACACCTGCCCAGTCCCAGAAATTCCAGCCATCATCACGATACAGACCGGCTTCTCCTGCTATTCCTTCAAAGTTAAATGTAAACATATACCACTCGTCTGAGCTGTGAGCCTTGAAAAATTCCACCAGTGCAGAAGAACTGGCCTGCTGTAACATTAAATTATACCAGAAGACGGAGCAGCCCATCTTCTCCCATACAGCAGCCATCTGCTCTGTAAAGAATTCTAATGTTTCTACTCCGCCTTTAAATAAAATCAATCTTTTCATTATTCTTCTCTGTTAAGCCATAATTGCATCAAATATTCCATCTAATGCAGACACATCAAGTTCCTCAGCCTTTCCTGAATCAACAAGTCCAGCTACCTTTGCGTCCATTGGAAGCTTTGCAACAGTCTTGATATCGTTAGCTGCTGCCACTTCATCAATCTTACTCTTTCCGTATATATAATGAATATTACCGCAATCTGGACATTTGAAATAAGACATATTCTCGACAATTCCAAGAACTGGAATATTCATAAGCTTAGCCATATTAATTGCCTTCTCCACAATCATTGAAACAAGATCCTGTGGTGAAGTTACAATTATAATTCCGTCTATCGGCATAGACTGGAAAACTGTAAGAGGAACATCTCCTGTTCCCGGAGGACAGTCAACAAACATACAGTCTGTCTCATCCCAGTCAACATCTTCCCAGAACTGCTTAACAACTCCCGCAATAACAGGTCCTCTCCATATAACCGGGTCAGTCTCCTTTTCCATAAGAAGATTAAGTGACATAACCTTAATGCCATTCTTTGAAGTCTCAGGATACATTACAGTTCCATCTTCATTACATGTTACCCTTTCTGTAAGTCCAAAAGACTTAGGAATAGATGGTCCTGTAATATCTGCATCAAGTATTGCCGATTTCTTTCCATCCTTATTGGCTTTAACTGCCAGCATTGATGTGACAAGTGATTTACCAACACCTCCCTTGCCACTGACAACAGCTATAACCTTCTTAACTTTGCCATTATTGGCATTTCTTAATATCTGTGGTCCTTTTCTTGATTCGCAGTCTGAACTACAGCTTGAGCAACTTCCTGAACAATTCTCGCTCATAACTTCCTCCCATTATTCATTCATGTATTTTTGTTCAAATTCTTCGACTGGTATAGGCTTTGAGAAATAATATCCTTGGAATATATGACAGCCCATCTCTGTCAGCATAATAAGCTGTTTGTCTGTCTCTACTCCTTCAGTAATTACCTCCATTCCAAGCTTTCCACCAAGAGAAATAATAGCCTCCAGAATATCCTGTCCTTTAACCTCATTCTCTGTAGCACGCAGGAATGCCATATCAATCTTAAGAACATCTGCACTTATATCTTTTAACATATTCAACGAAGAATATCCACTTCCAAAATCATCAATCTCTATCTTAAATCCATAATCCCTGAGAGACTTAATTACCTCCATATTCTTCTTAAGATCAGACATAAGTGCTGTCTCGGTAATCTCTAGCTTTAACATCTTAGGTTCAATATCATATTTCTTGACAATTGATGTAATAACCTCATATACATCTATAAGATAAAAATCCTTAGTAGATATATTTACAGAAATATAATGAACCGTATCACCCTTCTTCTTCCATTCACTTAATTTAGCTGCTGCACATTCCCACATATACATGTCAAGCTTATATATAAGACCTGTAGTCTCCAGAATATCAATGAAGAAGAATGGCGACAGCAAACCTCTCTCAGGATGCTGCCAGCGCACAAGCGCCTCTGCTCCATAAGCCTTACCATGAGTATTAACCTGTGGCTGAAGAAACATTTTAAATTCTTTCTTCTCAATTGCCCCTTCAAACTCACTGATAACTCTTCTTTCTTCAAGAGTTCTCTTTAACAGCTTATCATCATAGTATGCAATATTAGTTTCATAATTATTCTTAATAGTCTCGCTCGCAATAAATGCTTTATCACACATATTACTTACAGGCTCATCAACATCTTCAATATCATAAACACCAACTACAACCCTTATCTTAAATGATGCATTGTTGAATCTGTCCTGCATACTTACAATACTATTCTGCATTATTTCATTCTTAAAACTGTCCTTCGGCATACACACAGCAAATCTGTCATTCTGGATTCTTCCACATATATAGCCACTTTCAGATGAAGCCTTAATAAGCTTCGCCTGCATTTTAATAATCTCATCACCTTTTTCGATTCCAAAAAGCTCATTAACAAGCTTAAAATCTTTAATATTGCTGCACACCAGACAATATGTGTGATTCCTGTCGTTTCTCACTACATTGGCAGTTTCCTCATAGAACTGCTCCTTATTAAGAAGTCCCGTGAGATTATCATGTGTAGCTCTAAACTTTTCATATTCTAAAAGCTCAACAGCTTCCGTACGATCATTAAATATAAAATAATCACATATAAAATTATGCTTATCATCATATACACGATTATATGAAATATCAAAGCTTCTCCTCTCATCTCCCACGCTGATTGTCTGCCTGAATTTCTTATTATCATGCTCTGTCTGAGTATGAAGCCAGCTTGCATAATTATGCTCCACTTCATTAATATTATCATTAATAGAATACATTTCTTTAACAATACCATTACAGTATATACATCTTCCGGCATTATCAAAGCATATAATTCCACTATTCATATCCCTGATTATAAGTGAAAATGTATTCTCAATAAGCTCATTAGGAACATACCTGTATGTAAGATAATATATGAGTACAGACATGATGCCAAATGCAGCCATTGACATGTCATATATTGAATCAGACCACGTAGTCATTATATCAAGCAAAGATGCAGCTAATAATAATATGAGAATAGCAAAATACCTGAATCTGTAGAATCTTGACATCCTCTCAACCATTACTATATAACTTAAAATAAGCAGCAACATAATGCCATAAGCAAATACATAATGTAACCGGCCCAGAACATTACCTTTTGCAAACTGAACAATTATCTGGTCATCCGATATATATGTTATATCAAATATCCATCTCGTCCATGTATTAATCAGAAATGCAACAGTCTCAAGCAGCGAATATGCAATCATAAAAACTTTTACACCCACAACGCCCTTAAACATGCCTGTATAATACTGGGTATAATACATAAGAAGTATAAGAAGCCAGTCAAAGCTCGCCATAATAAGTCCCTTACACAGAACTGTAATGGTGGTTCCTGGAACATATGTATACACTAAAAATATTATCCCACATATAAATGCACCAAGCTCATATAAAAACACAACTCTTGCCAGTGCACCCTCTTTTTTATATGCCTTTAAAGCACACGCCCCAATCATTAAAATTACCGCCGTAATAATAAGCCCATAAAACACTCTCATAAGCTATATCTCCTAAATCAATACTAAATTTCACGTCTTGTATAAATAGTATTATAGCGCAAACTTCTTATTATTGCAAATGTAGTACAGCCAGATTCTTTTGACCAGGTTCTTTTAACTCTGATAAACAAACAAACGATTCATTCCCTCCTGCCACGGATACTCAAATTCCAGATAAATAATTTCCTTTCCAAAACGTGTAAATCTTTCTTTCCAGTAATTTGTTGTAGCCTGTCGTAGTCTCATAACATGATTCTCTTCATAAATGTTATTTCCCATATTTTCATATCCGAAACTTTCCAGCTCTTCTTTTGAATAATACGGATTCATTTTAATAAACCAATATCCACCAGGCTTCAATACCCGTTCTAAATCTTCAACTACTTCCTTCGATACATCTTTTGGCATTACATCCAACACATTTGATAATATCACTCCATCAAATGAATTCTCTTCTAACTGCTTTACCGTATGGTCTGTACCTTCAAGAAAAGTTGCCGTTTTATAATCACTTAATCTTGCTGTTTCAGTTGCAAATTCTATGCCCGTTTTTGAAGCATCAATTCCTAAAACTTTATGTGTAGGCTGATACTGCAAATATTGAAAAGAAATATCTCCTGTACCACAGCCAAAATCTAATACATTTGTTGTTTTTTGTGCAAACAGCTTTAACGCTTCATCAAACATTGTTTCCACTTGTAAATCTAAATTTCTTAAATCCACAGGTGTACATTCCTTAAATACCTGATTCCACATTTCTGTTTCTCGCTCATATGCCTTGTTCATAATACTGCCATCTCCTTTTATTCTAACACATGCTGCACAGTAGGACCGCCCTTATCAAATTCATTTAATCATGTTCTTTAATATATTGAACTGCCTTTTTGTCACTCTTTGATTTTTCGTGTTTTATTATGCCCATTGCTCTTTCTTTATCCATAGATTGTACCATTTTTGAATTCTCCTTTAGTAATGTGTCAAGAGAAATATCGAATTGCCAAACTCCTCTTGTGTTAATTGATTTTCTTTCCGAATGTTCAATATTTGATTTCCTATATTCATAATATTACGACCTCCTTTCAATAATATTATCCGAAAAATAATGTTCAAAATAAAGCAATCATCACATTACATTGCATATATAGTTACGCAAAGATTCTTTGACATGTGCTTTTCTCTATAAATTACAATTCATTTTACCCATTTTAACACAAAACTCAACCAAGTTAGAACTTCCATTTACAATCATTCTATTTCCCCTGACGCCAAGTGCCACAAAAGTGCCTGAAATCACAATAATGTTTATTAAGGCAATGTCACAACAGTTGAATGATATTTGTCCAAATCCATGCTATAATAATTTCCAACGATATATGTGTAAAGAGAATGGAAGGAGTAAAAAATGTATTCAAAGTTTGTGGCAATATTAATCAATAGTGCATTTGGTTTATGCATTACATATACTGTTTTTTCAGTGTATTTTGCATTGACAAGTAAGTTTGTTGCAGAACGCAGCTTTATATTAGGATTTTCATTGTACAACATTGTATGGCTGGTGCTAGATATTGTTTACAATGAAGCAAGATATCATAGACAAGGCGGCGGTCTTTTCTTTTGGACATCCATCATGTTACCTCCGATATTAATAATGTTAATATTGATGTTGGTAATAGTGATGTTTTTTTAATCTGACGAGCGACTAAAATATAACCTCCTGAAGCTCTTTTTCACTCCTAAATGATTTCATGCCAGCCTCCTATTTCACAATGCTTACAGCGTTATTTACGGCGTTATAGTAATACAGATTGTCAGACAGTACATCTTCCTTCTCCAAGCTCTCTATTAGCTTCTTTAATCATTTGCTTAACATAACCACAATTTACATATTCCTTATCCATTACCAGTAGCAGAAATTCATGTACAGAAGACGGAATCATGTAAACACCATCCATATTTTTCTCTTTACAGAAATTCTTCAACACATCTGGATACACAATACATGAAGCCCCAAAATGCTTTTTGAAATTAGTCAATACAAAAATAGTCTCAGGAGTGTTGCTGACATCTTCCTGAGACTGATTATCTGTTTTTGATACAATATCCGTAAGAGACATTATACTTTGAGCATAGAGTTTCTGAGTATTCTTAGTTGCAAATGTATACAAATCATTTTCCGTAACTTTCAAATGCTCCATCAATGCATTTGTAACATCTGACGAAGCCGTAGCATTGAAATCAATATCAATGATTAGTTTATATGTAATGGCTAAATCCGTACCTTCCAACATCCTGTAAGGTATAGTCTTTAGTCTGCTCTTATTAGAATTAGCATTTACCAAAGTATAAACAATCCTGTCCTTTAGTTTCTCCAAATTGATTTTACAATCAAATTTAGGAAACAGGCTTCTATTAATCACAGCTACAATCTCATCAACTGATTCACCAGTCCAGTAACATATCTTTGCAACATTCATGTCTTTTCTCCTGACCTGAATTCCTTTCAGTTTTGTGTCATTGTTCTTCATAACTTCAACCCTTTTGACCTCATATTCTTCTCCAAGTCTTTTCTGCACTTCATCAATCACATCATTCATTTTGTCATCCATAGTAACCTCCTATAAATAAAATAAGAGCAAGCACTTAAGTTTCTATACTCAAGTACTTGCTCTGTTTCTTTGTATCAAAGTTATTATATATAGTTTAAAGTTGGTGATTTACAGGTGATTTATAAGATGTAATCTATAAACTTGAAGTTATCTGTCTGTTTCATCTTTTTTATATATTACGCCGTCCCATGCATAATATCCCGCAATATATTCATAATCAGGATATTCTTCTATCTCATATAATTTTCTCCCACTATCAGATGTACAAATTACCACATTTGATATTTTATAATTTTCTAGTTCCGACGTTTGAGAATATCTAACTCCATTAAGATATATATAATCTCCTTTTTCAATTGCCTCATTTTTATAACTTTTATTGTGTGCAAAATAATATCGACCACAAAAAATAATAACAACAATTGTAACCAAAATAATAATTAATGCTATTGATTTCTTTTTATCTACAATCATTCTCATTAGCTTCCTCTTAACATTTCATGAAATTCCGATTTGTTTTACCCATTTTAACATAAAACTCACCCAAATTAAAACTACAATTCTCAATCATTCCCCTCTCCCTGACACCAAGTGCCACAAAAGTGCCCAACATGCCTACAAACATTCCCAGTGTTTATGCGGGTTTTCAAAATCACAATAATTAATACATGGAAATAATAAAGAATGAATTTCTTCACAAGACGCCCGTTCCCCTCCTAGTCACTAGGCACGGAAAGAAAAAAGGGAATGGTTTTTCAACCATTCCCATCTTAATGAGCCCACCGGGGTTCGAAGCCATAATACTGCCTCATGCACTGACTTTTTCAAGTTACCTTTATAGCACTAGTCCAGTAGGAGATAATCGCTTCTGCAATAATTATGACCTAATTATTCTCTTATATATTAGTGCCTGAAAAGTGCCCAAATTTTCTTGAAACATTCTCATCCATATACTCTAAATTACCAAATGTTGCATTTTATATAAAATTAACAATCAATAATTATTTTATCTGCCTTTGCTCTATTACATTTCCAACATAATGTCTGCAAATTATTTTCTTCTGTCATACCCCCTTTAGATATAGGAATAATATGATCCACTTCTAATAATAAGTTAGGTTCATTATATACAGAATTTTTGCATATACAACAAGTATAGTTATCCCTCTCTTTTATGTAAGCTCTTAATTTTCTTGTCATTAACGCCCTTTGCTCTTTTATCTGAGCTGTTGTCGTTAATTTATTTTCCAATTGATTAATCAGTTCAATTATATTTTCTTCTGTCATTGGAACAGAAAATGAGCGTTGTGCCATTCCTCCATTACTCGTATATACAAATTTATACTCAATTTCCAATATACTTTCATCTATTGTTGCAAACCCCAATCTTGAATAGAATCCATTCTCATCTAAATCCAATATAAAAGAAGGTACATCTTTAATATATTCTTGATATTGTTTTTTATAATTATCAATAATCACCTTTGCTTCTTTTAATGTTTCTAATTCTTCTATGAGAGTTCTTAATTTTTCTATTTGTTCCTTATATTTTCCTTTATTGGGATAAAAATATTTTATAACATACCCTATGGGATTATTTTCTGCACTTCCAAATACTGTTGCCGAAACTTCTGCAGTAAAAGGTGTAACCGTTTTTTTATAAGTTCTTATAAAATTATATACATCTTCATTATTGGTTTCGTTTCTTGTTACTCTTGTTCCAAATAATTTAGAAACAGATTTTGCTTTTTCAGCAATATACTCATTAAATTCTCTTTGAGACTGCATTAGTTTGTCACATATATTTTTTACATTCGCAAAATCCGGAGAACTATAATATTGATTTATCATATCATCCTCTTTTATTATAGCTCTCACTTCATTATCTTTATTTGAAATAAATTTATCTAACATTGACCATTCTTGGCTATCAACTGTTTTAACCTTTTGAATACTATTAATTGTTCCTACAAATAATTTTGAAATCAATTCATCTAATCTGTTAACTTGTTTTTTTACAATCAGATTATCTTTTCTCTCATTCGCAAAATCAATAATTTTATTAACCCTGTCATAATAACAACTTTTTCTTTTTTCTAGCAATTCTCTTGATTGTTGTTTTATATACTGATTATATTCCGACTTTGTCATTAATAACTCTGGTCTATTTATCAATTCCTCTATTCTTTTAGCATTAACAAGAATATATTTGTTTGCAAGATTATTACCTGCACGAGTAATATAATTAACACTGATTCCATAACCATTTAGTCTCAGCATTAACTCTTGAAGCTTTTTTTCTCCATATTTGTAGTAATAATTGTGTTTATGATTGTTATTTTTCAAAAACTCCTCTATATTCTTTTTTAAACTACTCTTATATTCAATCACTCTTTTTGCTGTTGTCAGCTTATCTTTATTTTCCTTGAAAAACTTAATATCATCATAACTTTCTAGAGCACTTCGACTCTTTACAGTTACAAAACTATCTATTTTTGTCACACCATTAATGTTAGTAACTCCAATTGCGGCTAAAAATTCTTTTTCTATTTTCGTCTTCTTATTCTTATCAATTATTAATACAATAAATGTTAAAATTATAATAATGAATACAGTTGCCATAATTATATCACGCCTCCTACGAAATAAACTCATACTTCATAAAACATTTTGATTAACTTTCTCTAATTTATTTTTCTTGCTCTGGTTCTATATATCAAAGTTATTATATATAGTTGTACTTCATTGATTTTTAACTATCTCATGAGTTATAATCTACAAAATATAATACTTTTAGTCGTCTCCATCTATTTAAGCATCGCACATCACGCATCCATTTACCGTGGATTCCATTCAACAATTATTCCATTTTCCCATCTTCCTATTATACGAGGTTCTTTATCGCCTTTACCCTTATGGACTATTTCACCATTGTATTTATAGTTCTCCCCTAATAACCTATAATAGCCTCTTTTAACACATTCAAACATATGAACATCATTTTTAAAATTATCAATCATGCCTTTATTCGTTTTATTATAGCAATAATCAGAATTTAGGTAAAATACACTTTCTGGCTTAATGTCATTTTCTTCGAATAATTCAATCAATTCTTTATTCTTCATAACAACATCATAACCATTTAACTTGACATACTCATTAACAAAATCTGCTATTTTTCTCTTGTCTTTTTCCAATGTATCTCCACCCATTCCCATAATACATACCTCCATTCATCTACTGTAATTATGATTTTTTCATATTACTTTTTATATTGTACTACCGCTATCATTTATTAACAACATATCTAAAATTGGTTCTGCAAATCAAATTGTTTTAATATATTCCACTCTTCCAGACACCAAGTGCCACAAAAGTGCCCAACTTCATATCAAACATTCCCAGTGTTTATGCGGGTTTTCAAAATCACAATAATTAATACATGGA
>OGDV01000243.1_pt1 | contig 34731 bp, 52 predicted proteins | sample 1570511 | NCBI WGS metagenome assembly OGDV01 (sample SAMEA2582179, study PRJEB24529) | metagenome | reverse complement strand
TGCGGTGGTGGAATTCCGATTATTCGAGCACTTAACGGATCTCTGACAGCAGATGAAGTCGATGAGATCACAGGAATCTTAAAAGGACTTGGCTTTTCTGAAGAAGATTTCACAAAAGAGATCAATACTTTATCTGGAGGTCAAAGAACTCGTGTTGCTCTTGGTAAGTTACTGCTTAAAAATCCTGATATTCTGCTCTGTGATGAGCCAACCGGTGCGCTTGATTATAAAACATCAAAAGAGATACTGAAGCTGATTGAAACAGTCAATCAAAAGTACGGTAATACAGTTGTAATGGTAACGCACAACGATGCGATCAAAGATATGGCAGACCGTGTTGTCCGGATCCGTGACGGTATGATACGAAAAAATTATCTGAACGATCATAAGGTCAGTGCGCAGGAACTCGACTGGTAAAGGAGGCTGCAGACAATGAAAAATCCATTGAACAAACGTCTCCCCAGAGAATTCCGGAAAGATTTTGGTAAGTATCTTGTTATCTTCCTTCTTCTTGTAATAACCATCGGATTTGTCTCCGGATTTCTTGTTGCCGATGGCAGCATGATCAAGGCTTATACTGAAGGAATTGACAACTATAATACAGAGAACGGACATTTCCGCACTTCTGAAAAAATGAATGATGCGCAGATTCAGTCTGTGGAAGAAAATGGTATCCGGATCTATAACAATTTCTATCTGGAACAGGATTTAACAAATGGCAGCACAATGCGTATCTTTGCAAACAGGGAGCAGGTGAATCTTGCCTGCCTCATGGAAGGAGAATTTCCAAAAGCGGCAAATGAAATCGCAATCGACCGTATGTATGCTGACAACAATAAGATTTCCATCGGAGACACACTGAAAAGTGATACACAGAGCTGGAAAGTAACCGGATTCATTGCTCTTCCGGATTACAGCTGTCTTTTCCAGAACAACAACGATTCCATGTTTGATTCTGTCAAATTCGGAATTGGAGTTGTAACGTCCGAAGCATTTGAATCATTGGATTCTCCACTTGTAAAATACTGCTATGCGTGGAAATACAACGATGAACCTACGACAGAGAAAGAAGAAAAAGAAGTATCTGATGATCTGATGAAAGCAATCAACAAGGAAGTTTCTCTGGAAGAATTCGTTCCGCGTTATCTCAACCAGGCAATCATTTTTACCCGGGATGATATGGGAAGCGACCGCGCAATGATGATCGTATTTCTTTATATTGTAATTGCGATCATGGCATTTGTTTTTGGCATTACAATCAGCAACACCATTGCAAAAGAGGCAAATGTCATCGGAACTCTTCTTGCCAGCGGCTACACCAGAAATGAACTGATCCGCCATTATATGGCCATGCCGATCCTTGTCACACTGGTCGGTGCTTTGATTGGAAATGTTCTCGGCTATACGATCATGAAAGATATCTGCGTCGGCATGTATTACGGAAGCTACAGTCTTCCGACATATGTAACCGTCTGGAACGCGGAAGCATTTCTGCTTACTACGATCATTCCGATCTTGCTAATGCTTCTCGTCAATTATACCGTACTTCGCAGAAGATTATCACTTTCTCCTTTGAAGTTCCTCCGCAGAGACTTAAAGAGAAGACAACAGAAGCATGCATTATCACTGAGTAGAAGGATTCCATTTTTCAGTCGTTTCAGACTGCGTGTGATTTTCCAGAATGTCAGCAATTACCTTCTGCTGTTTCTCGGGATCTTATTTGCAAACCTTCTGTTGATGTTCGGTCTGCTCTTCCCTGCTGTACTCGATCATTATCAGACTGTTCTGGAAGATAACCTGCTTTGTAACTACCAGTACATTTTGCAGATACCGATCAACGCCATGGACGAAGATCATAAGCTGGAGAGCCTTGTGAATATGCTCTATTTTCAGCATGAGGTGGAAACCGATAATCCTGATGCCGAGAAATTCAGTGCTTATTCACTGAAAACAACAGATAAGGAATATAAGGAAGAGGAAATCCTGCTCTATGGACTTGCAGATAACAGCCGCTATCTTCCGATTGATTTTCAGGAAACTGCAACTAATAAGGACGGATCGACCCGGACAGATTCTTCGACTGTAACTCCTGTATATATTTCTTCTGCATACGCAGATAAATATCTTCTGGATATCGGTGATGAAATCACTTTAAAAGAAGTTTATGAAGATGATACCTACACATTTTATATTGAAGGAATCTACGATTATGAAGGGGGGCTGACAGTCTTCCTTCCACAAGAACAGCTTAATAAACTGTTTGATCTTGGTTCCGATTATTTCAGTGGTTTTCTCTCAGACAGCGAGATCACAGATATTGATCCAAAATACATCGGTTCTGTGATTGACCTCGACAGTTTGTCCAAGATTTCCAGACAGCTAAATGTTTCGATGGGAAGCATGATGTATCTGCTAGACGGATTTTCAATCGTACTTTTTATGATTCTGATCTATCTTTTGTCAAAGATCATTATCGAAAAGAATGCACAGTCGATCTCTATGACAAAAATACTTGGATACTCTGACCGGGAGATCAGCAGTTTGTATCTACTATCTACAACCATTATGGTCGTGGTTTTTCTGCTTCTGAGTTTTCCGATCGAAACAGTTCTTATGAACGCTCTCTTCCGCGGAATTATGCTCAGCAGTATTTCTGGTTGGATTCCATTGTACATTAATCCGGTCCTGTATGTAAAAATGTTCCTGCTAGGATTCGTAACTCACCTGCTTGTTGCTTTGACCGAATACCGCAGGATCAAGAAAGTTCCTATGGATCAGGCCTTAAAAAATATTGAATAATCGTGACTGTACCTGCAAACTTCTAAGTTAGGCATAACAGTGCAGGTACCATTTGAAAGGAGGATTTCTCGTGAAAAGAAAACTATTACAAAAATTAGTTCCCGGTCTGTGTGCCAGTCTTGTCCTGATTTCTGCCACAAGTCTGACAGGATGCTCAACTGACACCAAGATAGCTACTACTGCTTCAGATGCTGATAAATCAGAAACCGTATATGTAAAGGCTGATGCAAGCGGAACGATACATGAGATCAAAGTCCAGACAGACTTAAAAAATACCGGAACATCAAAGGAAATCAAAGACTTCTCAACTCTGAAAGACATAAAAAATACGAAAGGTAATGAGTCCTTCACCCAATCCTCTGACGGGACGATTACCTGGGAAAACAAAGGGGCGGACATTCATTATGAAGGGACTTCTACGGAAGAACTTCCTATAAATGTAAAAATCAGTTACACACTGGATGGAAAGTCTATACAGCCGGAAGATCTCTCCGGAAAAAGTGGAAAACTTGGAATTCGTTTTGATTATGAAAATACTACCGAAGAAAATGTAACTGTAAATGGTGAAGAGATGACTTCTCCAGTTCCATTCGCAGTGATCTCTGCCATGATCCTTCCGGAAGACACTGCTTCTAATATCCAGGTGACGAATGGTAAAATATTTACAATAAATGACCAGAGCGTTGTTGTCGGTTATGCCTGCCCGGGACTCACAGACAGTCTGAAACTCACTGATTACGAACCTACGGAAGATATCTCTATCCCAGAGTCAGTGGAAGTAACTGCAGATGTAACAGATTTTGAGATGGACTTTACTGCGACCGTAATTTCCTCCGGTCTGTTTGAAGATCTGGAAGAAGATTCCTTTGACGATATGGATGATGCAGCTGACAGCCTGAAGGAGCTCGGAGATGCATCCGGCAAACTAGCTGACGGAGCAGCGCAGCTGCTGGGCGGCGCTTCTATTTATCAAAGTTATCTTGGGCAATATGTAGACGGTGTCTCACAACTTGCCGAGGGAACAGACACTTTAGATGACGGTGTAACTGCACTTAATGAAAATTCCGGAAAGCTGGTTTCAGGTGCTTCTTCTCTTCAAAATGGACTTGAACAGCTGAATTCTGCTCTCTCTGGTCAGATTAACACGGATTCCAGTTCCATTCCGTCTGCTGAAACAGTTTCATCACTTCAGGAACAGATCAAATCACTTAGACAACAGCTGGATTCTGTTGATTTCTCCCTTGCAGAGGCAAAATCCTCCTTCGCATCCGTCAACTGGGATACTCTGAAATCTTCTATCACAGAAGATGCAAAAGAACAGTCCAAAACCGCTGCGACAGATGCTGTCCAGTCTGCGATCGATCAGATTGTTTCTGAAACTGCATCCGATTCTGAATTATCAGAAGAATCTAAAAATGCTGTCAACGATAAGATGTCACAATTAAAGAATGAAATAAATGATACGATTGCATCTGCAATTGATCAGAACCTTGATTTTCCCTCTTCCTCCACAGATATCGATCAGCTGAAATCCGCCACGGAAGGAACATTAAACAGCCTGACGGAACTGATTGCTTCCTGCCATACTACGCTTGACCAGATGTCTTCCGGCGCCGGTTCCTTTGCTCAGGCAGCACAGAGTCTTTCTTCTCTCAGTGAGACATTAAAGACTTTACAGAACTCACTTTCTGCTTTATCTGCCGGCAGTTTACAACTCACTCAGGGACTTACTTCTTTCCAACAGGGAATCGAGCAACTGTCCGAAGGTAGTTCAACACTCTCTCAAGGAGCCACGAAACTGGGCACAGCCGGGAAAGAACTAAAAGAAGGATACACAACCCTTGCCGAAGGAATCTCTTCTCTCTCTGAAGGACTTACTCTTTTTGATAAAGAAGGAATCCAGGAACTTAAAAAACTAGGCGGGGATGATCTGAAGAATCTCTCTAAAAGAATGAAAGCGGTCAAAGAAGCGGACGCCGAATACGATAATTATGGTGGTAAGTTAGAAGAACAGACCGGAGAAGTACGGTTTATTATTGAGACAGATGGGATTGATTAAGAAGAAGGCTTTGGGTCATTTCTATTGACCCAAAGCCTTCTTTCTATAATTCTTTTTCTACATTCCACTACCTGCCCAAAACTCCATCTAGTTGTATTTGTAGGTTTACAAACTCCATAACATATTTTCTTTTACTCTTTTACAATCCAACTGCCAGTTTTCTTTGAACCAACTCTCTCTAATCGTCCTAATTCAGACAACTCTTTGCAATAATGTCAAGTGATGAATTCAATAAAAGTCAAAATCAAAGAGCAACATAACGTAATTCTATATTTTCTCTCTTTCCTTACGCGATGATTGACTTGAGTTTCGTGGATAAGGCAGCGGAAACTCAAGAAGATTGACGCTTGACAGTCTCCGGAAGGTTCGCTATAATGATAGACGTAAAATTTGAGTGGACTTTTCCGGATTCGGTCATCTTTTTGCCACACAGCTATCTTGTGATAGTTGTGTGGCTTTTTTGTTGCCTGTATCTCGGAAGTATTAGCAGAATGGAGGACTATATCTGTATGGGAAAAAATTTTTTGTCTCTTATCAAGACGTGCCGTAGTGTACGGGCTTATAAATCGGAACCTGTCCTTTCCAAGGCTTTGGACGTTGTACTGTAAGCAGGGACTTACGCTCCTACCGGCGGAAGACATCAATCTCCAACCATCGTATTTCTCTTTCTCCATATCGGAGTTTCTACGCTTTGATTGTTTTCCTGCAACTCTTGCTTTCCAAAGATGTCCTTCTGTACAATCCATATATGTACCATCAGAGAAGGATATTCTATAAAATGGAAACATAGATATGGGATGTAGATATATTACCCTTTCTTGCCCACCCGTGTCAGGGTTAGATATAATACTACCTACTTCAATATCTCTAAGTTTCCTTAAACCGTATGGAGTTACTATATGAGAATCAAGCAATGCCCCTTTGCCCCCGCCAAGATTCCCACCACCAAACACTACGTCCACACATGATGACGCAAACTGCATTTGGAATCCTTCTTGCGGCTTGATTACGACTTCCCTATGTACTTCTTGCTCTTTCATCAAAAGCAAAAATAGCTCTTAATAACAAGGTAATATATACTTAAACCAATGTCTATTTATCATAGTGATAAATACAGTGATTTTTTTATAGTTATACCTTTTTATTAAAGCATTACTTTCGCATATAATCATTATAAAACATATAGTGTATGAAGTTTACGAAAGAACAGTTTTCAGAAGCACTGAAAGCAGGAATCACCAACAACGGCAAGAAAAACTTGGCGATGAGTGAGAGAAGTTTCAACGGCAAGGTGGAAAGGATCTACAAGCGGTTGGAGAAAGCGAGTGGTAATGACGAGTTGGAATTGGATGATGCGGTTGCCGATTATCTGGAGGACTTCCAAGAGGATGACAACAACATCAGGAACGACAATTCAAAATTCGTAAAGGAGTGGGAAAAGAATCACCCCGCAAAGGATGATAAGGGAGATAAGGATGATGGCAAGGATAACAAAGGAGACGAAAGCAAACTGGATAAGTTGCTCAAAGAACTCCAAGACTTGAAATCAGAACGTGAGGAAGAGAAAAGAGCCAAAACTATCTCCGAAAAACGCAATCAACTCAAATCAGCCTTAAAAGGGAAAGAAGTCAAGAACGAGGATTGGATTAACGACCAACTCGAATTGATTCACATTGATTCTGAAACAGATGTTGATGCTCTCACAGAAAGACTGGTCAAGAGCTACAATAAGTTTAATGCTAACACTCCACCCGACATCACTCCAGGCGGCACGGGAGGCGGTAAGGGAAAGACCGATGACTTTGCCGATGTGGTTGCTGTCGTAAAGAAGCAGTCGCACAGAGAAGAAAAATAATAATCATTTAAACCAAAAAGAAAATGTCAGATTTCTATCAGCAAATCCTATTGAACAGTGGCTATCTTCCCGGTAGAGCATTGGTTCAGGCTCGCGGAAGCATTGGTGGTCATCGCTATGTCTTCGTGAAGCTACAGATGAGCGGGAAAGACGCACTTGTATTTCCTACCAGTGGTGGAATTGTTAAAAACCCATTCAAAGGTAATGCAAGAGCTTTTGCCGGAACGCTCGCTGAATATATTCCCAGTAATGGTTCTAATGGAAGCGAAATACGTATCTTAAAATCGTATGCGGTTGCAAAAGCTACAACAGAATCATCTGATACGGTTATTTACTTGAAAAGAGACGGGTATTCCCTCATTCCGTTTGTAGGGGACGTTCTCATGGTTGCTCCTACCACATTGGTAGAGAAAGGAACAGCAGTAACAGTCACAGCCGTTGAAAAAACGACTGACGGAACGGCTGGCGATGTTTGGAAAGTTACATTGAGCGCAACCCTCGGAGCATTAACAACTTCATCTGTTCTTGTTGAAGCGAAAGAAGCAGGTTCTGGTAAAGAAGCTATGGTCACTAATCCTAACTCATACCTTCCCTGCGACTTTGATTTTGTTTTTGACCCGGCTGCATCCAAAGATGATTTCGATGGTGCAAGATATCTTATCACTCCTGCATTGGCATTAGGAGATGTATTCCTCTACGAAGACCGTATGCAACCTCTTTCGGCTGCATTAAAAGCTTTGAACAAGAGCAAGGTTAAGGGTTGGTTTAACATTTAAAATTGACGAAACTATGCCTAAATTTGATTTTAATAACAGCAGATATGCAAGATTCTTTTCAGACAAGGCCAATCAACGTTTCTTGCAATCCTTTGTCAATACAGAAGGTCTGCTATACACTAATTATGGTTGGTACAAGACCCAAGGTGTAAAAGCTGGTGCTCCCACACCTACCGCCCCTAATGGCATTGCTACTTTTTCTGTGAAAGGACGTGACTTGAAAGCCGCTCCTTTGATGGATTTGCGTGCACCTCTTGGTGACAGTAATCAAATGGATAAGGACGGCCTGTACTGGTACACCGCATCCATTCCTGATTTTATCGCTCCCGGTTTCGTTGAAACAGCTATGGAACGTGAAGCAAAAGAACAACAGTTTGAGTTGTTTGGAAACGATGCCGATTTGGTAGCCGCTTGGGTACATACATTACAGTCCCAGCTTGATAGTGCGGACGCAACCATGAACTTCATGACTGCACAGTTAATGTCTAAAGGTCATATTGACTACCGAAATATCGCACGTGGCGTTCAAGCTCCGTTGCATAAGGCTGATATACCAACAGAGAACTTTACTAAAGCTGGCACAGTAGTTTGGACAGACGAAAAATGTAAGATTCTCAGTCAAATGGCGGAAAAGGAGAAAAAATATCGTGAAAAATGGGGGTATGAAGGTGCAATGGTATGGCAGGTTACACGCAAGATGTTTTACGAAGTAATGCTGCAAAATGCCGAAGTTAAGGAATTGATTGAAAGTTTCAAGAAAAATCCTTTAGCTTACATCGCAACAACCGCTACTGCACCTACTACACGAGAGTTGTTCTTAGCTGCTTTCCGTGATTATCCCGGTGTATCTCCAATTGAAATTGTTGAAGAACGTGAGCGTAATCTTACCAATACCGGAGACACATTCGTACAAGGTTGGGACGATAAAATTGCTGTTCTCCGCCCTGCCGGATATGCTTGTGAGTTTGAATACACCAATAACCTAGACAAACAGATGTTTGATAAGTATGGTTCAAGCGTAATAACTAAGATTTTTGCTCAGGCTAACGATGGTCTCTGCACGATTGTGAATACAACAACAAACAACGGGCTGTATAAGGAATGGCATACTGATGTAATGATGTCAGCTTGTCCTGCACTGAAAACATTCCGTAATCACGTAATTGTAGACACAAGTCAGGCAGACGATTAAATGTACAATACATTGCGTAGTAGTTATGGAAAAATCATTTGACCCGATAGCATACCTCAATGGGCTTACGAGATTTGTCTTTGAAGATGATGCGCTTGAAAATATCGCATACGAAAACGGCTTGATGTTTATTTCAGACCGTTCCGAAATAGATGAATACACTAAAGACCATTGCCTTATCGCACTGTACGAGCTTGTCATTAACGGTCCGTGGTCTGTGGCTTCATCATCACTCCAACATGGCAGTTACAGACAGGATATAGGTAGTGAGACGGTAACGGCTGCCATAATCCAAAACTTGAAAGACCGTCTGAAAGCACTGTACAAAAAGTATGGTGAAGAAGAAGCGTTGAAAAGCATGGATTCGGGTAGTATGAGTTGGGTCAATGAAAATTCATTAGATGTATAGTTTATGCGTCTCAAAAGAAAAGCAATAGCAGAATACCCATTTCATGGCACATTCTACACCGTGATAACGAATAAGCCGGAAGACGGGAACCTTCTCAGTGACGGTGACATGCTTGGGAATGAAAAGACGGATAGTTCTCCCGAAGTCCCCACTACGGGAGAGACCATCCTTCTTGAAACTGAATGTGACATACAGCAGGCTGCAAAGCTGATTAACTCCGGTACTATCATGGCTGATTACAAGGTGTTCTTCCCTTGCGAAATAGGTGCTCAACTTCCGATAAGGTTCAACACCAACTTCAAATGCGAGGATTATGCTATACCTATTAACGGTCGTGTCGTGGGACTTGAATACAGCCAGTTGGGAGGTTGCCACGTTGACATTAAGATGAGCGAGGTGTAGGCTATGGCGAAGAAAGACCGCATATCAGAACTTGTCAGATTACTTTCCGGTGAAGGACAGAAAATTGTGGATAGCCAGTTGCAGAACAAAGGATATACGCACCGTTCTCACAACCTGCATGACAGTTACGGATGGGGAGTATATGTAAACCGAAAGTTGGTTGCAAGCGGTTTCCCGGCTATTCAAGCTACGAAAGGTAAGAAATGGTATGGTGAAACGATTAAAGGTCGTGAAGCGATTACAGATTTTCTGCGAAACAAGTATAAACCGCATGACGGTATAGACTTGGTAGTAGCTGTGGCAATGCCATACGGTGAAATAGTCGAAGACAAGTACAAGTATGAGGTGATAGCAACGGCAAGGGATGACGTTAAAAGACTTGCTTCAAAGTTTAAGAACGCAAATTTTGGGATAATAAGTCACGGTAGTTATTGATTATGGATAGCAAATATAAGACAACATCGAAAGTGGAGAACTTCTTTTCCATGCTGCTGACAAAAGCGGCTATATCCGATAACCTGTTTATCGGGAATATGCCTGCTACCGTTGACAGCAGTTGGAAAGAAATGGTGCTTGTTGACGTTCTTTCCATGAGAGATTACGGAGCTTATGCCAAAGGTTCTGCCAACGTGTTCTTGTACGCAAAATCAGTTGACAGTCACGGCACGAAACCCGTGAAGGAGCTGTACAAAATGGAACTTGCGCTTGACAAGGCTATTGAATCATGCAAAGACCCCCATTATGTGATTGATGTAAATTTCCGTGATGCAGATTATGACCAAAATAGGAACTACTACTACAACGTGATAAATATAGAAGTGACAATAAGGTAAACAGATTATTAACAGGATAACATTTTTTAATTATGGCAGTAAACAATACTGGCGCAACAGCCAAAAAATTCATCAAGCCTTCTTACATCGTGGCAACTCTGTTCGCTGGCTCTGAACAAGACGATGTGCCAAAGGGCGACTCTTATATCCTTGAAGATGTAGTTGAGGATACCACTTCAATCGCTCAAGACGATAACGATGTAAACGACATCGAGTGCGAAACTTCCGACAGCCCCATTCTTTCCATCGTGAAGCTTGGCAAATACCAATTTACAGCTGAGGTTGCAGATACACAAAAAGACCTATTGGTCGCTCTCATGGGATTTACGGCAGGAACTACTGTCTCTACCAAATACTTTGCTCCTGCTCAATACAAGAAATTGTATGCAAAGATTGACGTAGTGTTTGAGGAAGGGGAAACGATGACTGCATTTGTGGTTCCAAAAGTCCAACTTAACTCAAAACTAATGCTTGAATCTTTGAACTCTAATGTGGGTCGTATCAACCTTGCAGGAACAGCGTATGATGCAAATATCGCCGATGGAGATAGAACTATCAGAACACCGTTTTATGTAGATTCAGCTTATACTTTACCCAAATAAAACTTGTTCATAATAGATAACTAGAGTGTTTACGGGCGGTAGGCTTATATGCCGCCGCCCTTCATGTTTATAATCATGGCAGTATATAGAGCAAAGAAAAAAGATACAGGACTAAAGACAAATGTTGTAACGGCTTGTACTCCTATATCTGATGAGTCAATGGAACGTTTGGCAAGGATAATGAATGACAGCCCAAGCATTGTAAAACTTCACGGTACGGAGTGGCGTATTAAAGGATTGAAGCCCGGTGTTCAATGGCTTATAGCCGAACAAGCGTGTCAGATTGTGAAGGGAGAGAAGTTAAGTATGGGAGATGTTATCAAAGAGTTCTCGGTAAATCTACCGGCAGTTGCACACGTGATAACGCTTGCACTTCTCAATGACAGGGACAGGATATTCTCTGATTATGAGAAAAAAGAACTATCAGATGACTACCACAAGGTCTTTGACCTTTTGATGTGGAGAGATTACGACATAAAGGACTGGGCATTATTGCTTGGTGAAATCCTTAACCTCATAAGCACGGATTTTTTTTTCGAGAGTATCAATGTGATTCAGACCGTGAGGGAGATGACACTGGCAAGGAAGATGAAGAAAACGGAACAAAGCTGATAATATCCCGTACCGAATGGGGGCAGATGATTGATTTTCTGCGCTCCAACACTTGGTGCTCTCGTGACGAATATTTATGGGGAATGACGGTTGGACAGATCCGGTTAAGCTCGTTTGATTTTTCCCATGTAGAATACGGAAACAAGGACAAGAAAAAAAAGAAGGTCAGCAAAATAGGAAGTGTTGACGATTTGAAGAACTTGAATGATTTGGGTATGCCCATAATTAATAAAAAAGGATAACGATATGGCAAATAACGAAGCAGGAGCTTTCCTCAACATAACCCCTGATGTATTAAAGAAGTTGGATAGTTTCGATGAGAAGCTAGAGAAGATAGAGAAGCACGCCCATACAGCAGCAGATGCATTGAAAAACGGGTTTGGCAGTGTGGTAATGGATACGAGTAAATTGGAAAGTGTGATTACTTCGTTAGCCAAAAAGATAGATGCTATAAAAGGTAATCCATTTGAAGGAGCAGGGAAAGGTGCGGAAGAGACTACAAGAAAGACTACTTCTCTGAACGAAAGCCTTTCACGTGCGGCAGATTTGCTAAACAGAATAGGAAACAATAAAATCGGAGAAGGTTCATTTGCTAACTTTAATATATCCGGATTGAAGCAGGGATATTCGGATTTGAAAAAATACGTTGAGAACATGGACTTGTCAAAGCCGCAACAAAAGGCTGCGGTAGAAGCCATGCGCTACATGAAGATGGAGCTTGACGAGCAACGAAAGACGGACGAGCAACGTGCCCAATCTAAAGAAAAAGAGACGGAAAGAAGAATAGCTGCTGACAGACGTGCTTATAAGGCTTCGGCAGATTTGGCAAAAGCACAAAACTACAAACAGAATACAACCGCACAGGGTGCGCTTGACTTTTCTAAAACAGCAAATACACTTCAACGGCAAATCACGGCAATAGAGTACCTAAAAAAAGCTCGTTTATCTTTGAATACTACCGATGCCAACTATAAAAGCACACTTGAACAGATAAACCAAGCCATCGCAAAACACAACCAAGCATTGACGGAAGCAGGAGTCAAATCACAGCAGCTTGCCACACGCCATCGCAACCTGATGGATACAGCCGGGCAATTAAGCCGTCAGCTTGCTTTGTTGTTCTCCGTGTCACAGATTGAAGGTTATATCAGAAAAATTGTTGAAGTAAGAGGTCAGTTTGAACTTCAACAAGTTGCTTTACGTGCCATTTTGCAAGACAAAGATAAGGCAGATAAAATTTTCTCCCAAACCATGCAGCAAGCTCTTAAATCGCCATTCCAAGCGATGCAGCTTGTTACATTCACAAAACAACTTGCTGCATACCGTATCGAAAGCGATAAACTCTTTGATACTACAAAACGGCTTGCAGACGTATCGGCTGGATTAGGTGTAGATATACAACGATTGATTTTGGCTTACGGACAGGTCAAGGCAGCAGCTTATTTGCGTGGTACGGAAGTAAGGCAGTTCACGGAAGCAGGTATCAACTTGTACGGAGAACTACAATCGTACTTTGAGGAAGTGAAAGGCGAAGCATATACCACAGCACAGATTGTAGATATGATTTCCAAACGCATGGTAAAGTTTGAAGATGTCGAAGCCGTATTCCAAAGAATGACCGACAAAGGTGGCTTGTTCTACAATATGCAAGAGGTACAGGTAAATACACTTCACGGACAAATAAATCGTCTGAAAGACGTAATATCCATTATGCAGAATGAGATAGGAAAATCCAATCAAGAAGGTTTTTTGTCTATCTCTACAGCTATCAACCTTGCAAATACATTATTAGAAAATTGGCGCATGGTTGCCTCTGTGTTGAAAACTATCATAACGGCATACGGCACTTTTAAGACTGTGTCAGGCGCAATGTGGATTGCAGAACGAATCTATATGACAAAGGGCATAGCTATGCAGAAAACGAGAATATCCCTCAAATTCAAGGAAATTATGGCTACTCGTACACAAACCGCTGCAACGGTAGGGGCAACAGCTGCACAGAACGGTTTAAATATGGCGGTAGCCAAGAATCCATATGGTGCTATTCTTGCCGTTATTACAGCCGTTGGTGTAGCTATTTACGAAGTAATTCAAAATACAAACAGACTGAAAGAAGCACTTGACGGCATAGCAGCAGAGGGGGCTTTTAGTGTCGTTCAATCGTCAAATAACTATGTAAAGTTGGCTTCTGTTGTTACAGATTCTACCAAATCATACCAAGAACACAACAAGGCACTTGCAGAACTGAAAAAGAAGTATTCAGACATACTGCCCGAACAATACCTAAACGCAGAGGGGATTAAGGCGTTAAACGGAAATTATAATGAAGCCATCAAGCTGATACATCAATATATCAACGCAAAGACAAAAGAAAGAATGATTGATGAAGTTGGACAGGATGCAAACAAAGAAATATATTCCAACCAACAGAAAACCGCAAAAGCTATCTCTGAAATAATAGATGAACAACACGGGATGAAAGTATCTTGGAGCGAAATTAGCGGTATATTGAGCCAAGTACAAGAAAAATTATTAAGTGGTGCTATAACGTCAACTAAGCAACTTCGCGAAGAGACTGAAAAAGTTGTAGAGCAATACACAGGGTTGGGCAACATTGATTTAAGCGACTACTTCACTCAGTTGTCGGGTAATTCGTTTGGCGGTGCTAACAAGTTCAGATTCGATAATATTCAGATTGAACGTAGTGAGTTTAAGGATTGGTTTGAAAGCACACGTTCATACATAAGCCAAGTAGAATCCATTGAACAGCGTTTCAGTAAAGGCTCTATCAGCATGACTGCGCAACGATACCAAGAGCAGAAAGATGCTACAGAAAAGATGGTTGCAAATGCGATGAACGCTTACGATGTGCTCCGTGATTCACAAAAAGAAAATACAAAAGTCACTAAGGATGAACTTGAATACGCAAGGGAACTCGTACAGAAGGTACTGAAAGCGATTGGTTCGGATGTGCAGGTAGATTCCGCTTACATAAACAAATTGTTCAATGACAGTTTCTTCTTTGAGGAGGAAAAACAGAAAGCGACACAAACCAAGCTCAAACAACTCTTTGACAAACTGACCAAGGAAGCCAAAGAATCGGGAGATACTTCAGGGGCAGTGTGGTTGCAGGAGTTTGAAAAACAGATTAATGGTCTTAACCTTAATCCTCTTCAAAACAGCATCAAGAAATTCCTGCTTGGAATTAATGGAAATGCTGACATACAAGCTAATTGGAATATACGAAGTGGGGAAACGGAAGCGGAGTTTAAGAAACGCATTAAGACGGAGATTGACACACGTAACGAAATAATTCGGAAAAGCCAATCTACCATATATCCCGAATATGGTCAAGACACAAACAAGGTAAAATCCGAACTAGAAGAACTTAATCGCCTGTATAATGAACTTGGTGGCGACAAAAATAAAAGTCGCTCAAGTGCCGAGCGTGATATTTGGGCAGAACGTATCTCCGTCCTAAAAGAAATGCAGTCAAGATATGAAAAGCTGAATCAGCTTATGGGAGAGAACCGTGCCATAGAGGAAACACGTTCGGCTTTCAAAGGTGCTTTGGACTTTACACAAATGGGAGAAGTTATCAAAGCGGAAGATATTATTCCGACCAAGCAAGGAATGATTGATGCGCTTGAAAAGTTACTCAAACAGATTCCTAATGACGTAAAGAATGCCGCAAAAAGAACTGGGCTTGAAAAGGAAATTGCAGAACTTAAAATAGGTATTCAGCAAGACTATCTAAAAGAGCAGCTTGATAAGACCAAACAGAATATAGAGGATATGTTCAACGGGCTGGACTTGCACCAAAAACTGAAAGATGCAGGACTTTCAGAAGCGGAGGTGCAGCAGTTGTTCCCCGGACTTGCAAAGACGTTGGATGATGTGGAAAAAGGTATCGAAGAGGAATTTAACAAGTTGCGTGACGTGAATGGGCAGCTTGGCAAGGATGAACAGAAAGATTATGAAGATAGAATAGCGAAACTGAATCAGCAGCGTGTCAAAGAGCAACAAGATACTATCGAAAGACTGATTAAATCATACAAAACGCAGTTTTCTGAGCAGTTACAGCTTGACGAGCAGTATTACAAAGACTTATCAGAGATACGTGATAAATTCCAAAACGCTCCAGATTTACAAAAGAGATTGGAAGAAAATGCGACTAAGATGTACAATAAAAAGTCAGCAAATAACGCATGGAAGGAATTTACTTCATCGGACAGCTATCTTAACCTGTTTGACAATATAGAATATTATTCTACCGCAGCATTGCAAAGCATGAAAGATAAGCTTGTGAAAATGCGTGAGGAATTAAAAGACTTGTCACCTACAGAGTTGAAGCAAATAATGGAGCAAGAAGAAAAACTTGACAAACAGCTTAACCAAAGAGACCCGTGGAATAAGTTAACAAAATCTCTCAAGGAATATACAAAGCTCCGTAAAGAAAATGCAAAAAATGAGAAGGACGAGGCTAAAGCGAGAGATTTGCAAGCAAAATATGAGAAACAATTACGCACGCAAAGTAAAATAGTAGCAGAAAAGAAAGCAGCTTATGAATCCGCTACTGAAAATATAGATGCAGCACTTGAAGAATATGAAGTTGAACAAAATAACTACGATTTATTAGTTGACAAGAAGAAAAAGCAAGACGAGATAGTAGCCGGATATGATGCTGCCAACAGAGCTTTGTCGCAACAGGCTCAAAAGCTACAAGGGATAATACAATCTCTTGGAAAGATTGATATGGGTGGAGGTATGGTTGAAAGTATATCGGGTATTACAAATTCGGTATCAGACTTTGCTCACATGTTGGAGGATAGTTTCGGTGTTGCAATAGGAGAAGACCTTTATGAAATTTTAGATGGTGTAGGTGCATTATTCGATTCTCTTGAAAGTTTTGACATAACAAAGCCAATAAGTAGCTCTCTGAATGTACTCACCGGGCTTGGCAAGACAATCGGTAGCATATTCGGCATTGGCAATAAGAACAAGAAGAAAGAACGTGAAATCCAACGGCAAATAAAGAATATAGAATCACTTGGTAGGGCATACGATGAGTTAAAGGAGAAGATGGAAGCCGCTTGGAGTGCAGATGATCTTCGTACACAAACCAAAGATACAATAGCCAATTTAGACCAACAGATTGAATCATATGAAAATATGATTAACTCAGAAGAGGCAAAGAAAGATTCTGATAGAGACCGTATTGATGAATGGAATGATGCTATAAATGAACTGAAAAAGACAAGACAAGAAATTTTAGACCAACAGAAATTAGAATTAGGAGGTATAGGTGGGGAGTCAGAATATAAGGATGCCGCCTCTTCATTTGTTCAAGCATGGATGGATGCTTTCAATGAAACAGAAGATGGACTAAAAGCCCTTAATGAAAACTTTGATAGTTTTATTGAAAATCTTATCGTCAAACAAGCTACAATGAGACTTGCGCAAGGGCGTTTGAAGGAGCTGTTTGAGAAAATAGATGAATCCGTTACAGAGGGGAGCGTAGGAGGGATTAACCTCACTAAAGAAGAGCTTGCAAACATCCAGGCTCTTGGAGAAAGCGCATTGAAAGGATTAAATGAAGATTTGCTTGCGCTTATGGAAACATTAGGATACAAAGGCACAAGTGTAGGGCAGAAATCTGAATTGTCGGCACTTACTCAAAGTATACAAGGTGTATCAGAAACCACAGCAGGAGCTCTTGAAGCATTACTTAATTCTATTAGGTTCTTTGTCAATCAACAGACAACTGACATAGCCGCAATCAGAGTGCTATTAGAAGCCCGCTACAGCTTAGAATCCCAATCGGGCGAATCTAACCCCATGATTGTTGAGTTGAGGGCGCAGACGAGGTATTTGGAAATCCTTTCGGACAGGATAGACCGTGTGTTTGCACCAAGTCCAAATTCCAAGGGACCAGCCTTGCGCGTTGTAATGCAGTAGCTTCTGAACCAATCTATACAAAAGGGGCACTCCGCTTGCGATAAGTAGAGTGCCTTTTCATTTGAAACGTTGGTCAATACTCAACGTGCTCTTATGCTAATATGTGGCAATTAGTTCATAATATCCGATTCCATCAAATTAGTGCGTATATTGCACTTCTTCATCCATGAATGCCTTGATTTCATCCAACCGCTTAATTCCGCGTTCTGCTTCATCCTTGTCATCCATGCAGTCAGAAATCTTTTGGATGATTGACTGAACATCATCGGTCGTTCCGAGTTCTCTCATGAACTTGTCAATCTTTATATCAGCATCAGAAATCTGTTCTTCAAAATTGATTTTTGCAGCTTCCAGTGCCGAGTTGACTCTCTTCTCACGTGATACACACTTAATGTCTTCGATTTTGCCTTTCAAGTAGGCCGTTATTCTTTTCATTTTGTTATAAATTAAAATTAAACTTAATATACTTATGCTTTATTCGCTTTGCTTCTTCTGGGCAGATTGGTTTAATACCAAGTTTTCCATTAATGTCAACTCGATACCCATAATCATCATCCTTCTTAACCCAAGTTAAAACAATTTCTCCTCTTTCATCAGTTTTGAGAACACAGACATAATCTCCAATTTCCATATTCCTCCTTTATTTTGTTAGACATTTCCGTTTTAGCAATTTTGGTTATTGGGTTATTATATGTATCGTGCTCAATTCCCTTATCAGCTTCTCATAATCCGCCAAGTGCGTAAGTATGTAGCAAAACCTTCTTTTGTCTACATCGTCTGCATTGAGAGACAATGTAAGGTCTGATATTGCCTCCATCATGCAGCTCTGTCTTTCTCTGACGTTGTAACCGTCCTTGCTTTGAATCTCTTTGATGGTATCAAGAGCATCTTTGCTAATTTCTATTTTTACAATTTTCATATTGTTTGTTTCCATGATTGAATGATTTTATGTATGTTCTGATTGTTAGTATTTAGTAATTAATAGTTCCTACTCATTACTTCCGTTAAAATTTTCATTATGTGTTTAAAATTCGTTGTTATTAAAATTAGCGCCCAAATAGATAAAATAGAAACGCTATTAATGCAAGAATTAGAAGCAACTCTATTGTACTTATTTTAAAGAACATCCCTGTTTTTTTATTTTGCATTCCATACAGCTCATTGAGTAATGACAAAAGCCTTTTAGCTTCATCATGCGTGAACTCTATATCTTTGATTGAAAGAAAAGGCATAGCAGGGTCGTAAACCTTTCCGATGTATATAGAATATTCATTAAAATCAACACGAATATGTGACGATTCTGTCTTTATAGTTTTAGTATATCTTTCCATGATTAGTTACTTTTTAAGCATACCTTTTGCTGTCCGCATAAATGCGGATAACATAAGTATTTGGTTTATAAATGAATAGTTAACTTTAGATTACGCAGCAGGCTCTAATTCTCCCTTTATCTGCTTGACCTAAAACATGTTTCAAGCCATCATATAAACGAGTAGCATCCTCCTTTGTCAAAATTGCGGCTATTTCATCACCATCTTTTTCCATACATACTGAAATCTTCATCTCTTCGTCATGTGTAGTCGAATAAGACTGACCGATTGTGATATTTACACCGTTATCACTTTCAATACTTTCATGAATAGAACCTTTAATCTTATCCATGTTCTTAAACATAGGCTTTTCCATATTATGAGGCTATTTTAGAGTTATACAATTCAATTACAAATTTACGCCCTTTTTCCGTCCAATACATGTGTTCCCTTGATTTCTGCACCCCATTGTCTATGTACGGATGTGGAACGTGTTTAGTGTATCCGTTCCCTCTGTATTTGACATGAAGGAAGTAAATGCCTGATTGTTTGTACTGAATATACCAATTGCATAACAGCTTGTTCAGCTTTATTGCCGATATTCCCAAAAATGCGGCTATCATATTGGTTGTGACAAGGCCTTCACTCGACATTATCTTATCGAAACTTTCACATTTTGGGGCGAGAGCTTTAATTTCCTTGTCCTTGATGACAATTTCTTCCTCTTTCTGTTCAATAACAACTTTCTTGTGTTCGTTCTCCGCTTCAAGCTGCTTTAACCGTTCCTCTCTCTTGGCAAGGGTAGCTTGTGCGATGGTTAGAGCACGTGCCATGATTTCTTCGGGAGTGTCGTCAGATTTAGTTGCGATATAGCCGCCAGTCTTGCGGATGGTCTTTAAAATCTCCTTTACGCCTTTCTTAAATTCTTTGGCAATTGGCTTACGAGATTGCATTAAGACTTCATATAAGCCATCTTCGGTTAAGAACCAAACTTCTTGATTTCCACCAAGGGTCGTAATAGTGTTACGAACCTTTTCATCGCTTTCTACAAGGTTGGTTAACTTACTTGAATTACTTTCAGAATAGTTCAATACTTCTGCCACTTCTTTGGCAAGGAACAACGGATTTTCGGCAGTGCCGTAAACTGTGAATTTGTGCCCAAGCAACTCAGTTTTACTTAGGACTTGAATAGGTTGATTTGACATAAAATAAAAAAATGCACCTACTACGAGCTGTCAAATCAACCATAGGGTTTATTTTGGAGGCGTTTCCGTATCTCCACTCGGTAGGTGCAATATCTTATTATAATATTCTTTTTATATGTCTTGGCAAAAAAATAACTCCAATGATTGAAGCCATAGGAGTTTGCCGCCCCTATGAATGTTTTAGCACTGCAAATATACGGCAATTTATTGAAATGAAAAATCATAAACGTATGTTTTTTAGCACAAAAAAGTCACGGCTGTAATTTAACCGTGACTTAATGCTATATACAAAGTGAGACACCTGGATAACTATTACCAGTCATTATCTTTAGTATCAATACTATTCCCTTCATTTTTTATGTAGTCAATAATTCCATTAACATATTCAGACAGCCAGTTATTCAGATTGTTCAATACCTTTTCATTCCGAACCTTACCATCCTTTTTGAATAATATAACACTACCATTTGTTTTTAATAATGACGGACCACTAAAATAAACCTCATTATCAGTTCCTATTGGCATACTATTTATTACAGGAGTATCAACTCTTATTTTACCATCTTTAAACCTAAGAATGATGTTATAATGAACAGAAGCATAGATAGGGACACCAAGTGTCTTCCTGACTAAAAACGCATCAGATTCTATACCGTGAATGTTTATCATTTCATTTTCATGTTTACTCATAACTTTATCAGGATTCTTATAATAAGACATAACAAAGTTTACAGCTCTTTTGTATAATTCTTCTGCTGACAAACCTTCAAAATCAAATACATAATATCCTTTTCCATCCTCCGAGACAATACCGTTAGGTGATGCTTTGAACTGTGCGTAAGAAGTAGCTGATATAGCTAACATAACTAATAATAAAATCTTCTTCATAATGTGTAATTTTAAGTTAATAATCTTCGTTTGATACAGATTGAATAAGTTTCAACAATTTTATTTTATCAACTAATTCAATAGGATGTTCATAAGCCATTTTTTCAGCTTCGGAAGAGAATACACCAGTTGTTACAAATATCCCCTTGTCTGCTTTTGCGTGTTCTATCGCTCCTATAAATTTTTGAATATCAGGAGAACCTACCGTCCCCCTGTATCTCTTGCACTGAATTACATACTTTGCTGAATCTTTAAATAGTATAACATCGACTCCTTTATCATTTGAATATTGTGTAACTTCTGAATAAAATCCAATTTTTTTATAAAGAGTACCAACATATTCCTCAAATTCACGTGGTGTCAGTTCAAGAAGCTCATCTATTTTTTTATTAAGGCTCATCCTTTTTTTATATATTTCATTCTTTTTATCGTATGCAATTTTAAACTTGTCTTCCATAACAATTAAATCGCACTTAATATCACTAAACGGCTTTTGCTCTTTGCCGTTAATTTCTAATTTTATTGAATATATCTCGTTACTTATCTTATTCTCTAATTTCACGCGGTCTGATGTTGAAAGTATATTATTAATATACGAATAAATATCAACATTTATTTCATTAATTCTTCTTTTCAAAGATTCAATCTCATATTTTATATCATCATAATTAGGTTCTGATATAAGTTTATTATCAGGATTGTATTCCTCCTGCATAATCTCAATATCATTCTTTTCTTCCGATATATTGAAATCAACAACCTTATTATGTATATCTACACGTATCGAAGATATAGTAGCACCTTTGGGTAGCAATGGGAATAATTGGGTATAATTAACTTGTGTACCAGGTATGTATTTAGAATATCTGCCAGCAGACCTTTCATCGTGGAATTTCTCGCATATCATAACGCCCCTGTAGCAAAACCCCTCGTTATCTACAAGTATAGCATCTTCTGGACCAACACTCCAATCTTCTTTATTACCTATGTTTTTTACATTAAAAACAACTTTAATGCAATTTATAGTGTTGTCGCATATCTTATACCCAGAGTTCGTTCTAAGCTCATCAATATGGCTACACGAAGAATCGCTTTCTACACGCCAGCAAGTTTTCGGGCACTCCAATATACAATCTTCATCTACACTCTTTATTGTATAAATAAACCCATCGTGTTCTTTGGGGATGTTAATCTCTCTCATTTCCTAATCCCCTTTCTAAAGCTACTGTTTGCACTCCTTGAACTTTTCATAAGTCCACCTTTTACAACCCAAATGACAACTGCAATAAAAAATAGTATGTCCATAGCAACGTTATATTTTAGTTAAACGTCGCAAAATTACCACATAATCTACAATGGAGCAAAAAAAGAGGCATGTTAGAAAGCAAAGTGCCCATTAACGCTAACTCTAAGGACCCGGATTTACGTGTAGTTATGCAATAAAAATGAAGCGGTAGGATGTTCTCTTACCGCTTCATACGTATGATAAATCTGTTATTATTTACTTCCGTGGTCGTATATATCACCGAATTTAGCTTCTATGAATATAGGGTATATCACACAGTCCATTATTAGACATACGAAAGGGCGGTTATCGCCACTATATCTGAAAACAGCAAGTTCTTTAATATCCTCTGTGATTATTGCAGGAAGGGATGTTGGCTTCAACTGTTTGATTGGTATCATTTCAAAACCATACTGGTGTTTCCCGGAAACGTTTATATCTTTCCAAGTAAGACAGCACAATTTTTGCATCCTCGTTACAAAATCCTTGAACACACTATTATCACATCCTTTTAAAGATGTTTTCATATCCAAGTACTTAAAGCAGAAAAGAGGTTCTTTGCTTCTCGCATCAACCTCTTTTTCTTTTAAATTAGGCTTTACATCTTTATGCTTTAACTTAAACTTGCCACTCATTTATGCTTCAATTTGTGTTTTGAAAAACGCCATCATCTTATCACGGCTTATTACAGAGTTTATTTCCGTGGTTTTCCAAGGAGATTCTTCATGTGTCATTTTCATCAAGGCTACAGCAGAAAACTGGTTGTATTCCTCATAAACATTGTTGAAAAGTTCTTCTTCATCATCTGATAAAGATATACCTTCTTTTGAAGTCGATATAGAATTGGATTCAAACGATTTATATTCCTTATATACAGAAGGGACAACCGGTCCATATTGCCAGGCAACAATATCCTCATCAAACAATGGTGTTCCAAAATATGCCAAATGGAAACCTTGTTGGTAATACATCATCTTCTGCAATTTCAGATTTGATATAGTATCACCATGTTCCAAATCTGTTTTGGATATAATTTTATTTGCGATGTCTAATGCTTTGTATGCCATAATACTAATGAGTTATTTGTAAAAAAACAAAGGGTAAGCATACCTATTATTCAAGGACAAGCTGCAAATACAGCTTTAAGGTATGCGTAGCCATGAGCGTAATTATGATGCAAATATAGAGGCTAAAATTTGTATTGCAATGGATTTCTTATTTAATTTATACATGTTTAATAGCATACAACAAAAATCCCCGAACGCTACGAACGGGGATTACATTATCCTATTTTTAATGTTTTTACATTGATTGTCAGAAAAATCACGGTGGTTATACAAAAATAAGTGTTCTATTTTTCAGATTCATCTTGAAATTTCAATGGCTCGCAACTACCCAACCTCGCTAAATTGATACTCTTACATACCCATTCAAACAAATATGCAGACGGCTCGTCTCCGTGTTTCATTCCTATTGCGTTCTCTATTCCATCAACTACATGGCTCGCTTCATGGCAAACAAGCCCCATCCTCATATCAGTTTTATTGCGGAATATCACAAGTATGCCTACCATATTAGTGTCATTCCGTACAACTTCCGTTAATGTCAATCCGTCCCATTCTGAATTTGCCTCAAAACTTAATCTTTTGTCACTTCCGTTTTCGTGAAAATATCTATTAATGTAATCCTCATCAGAACCTATGTACACCCATAAATTTCGGGGGTATATTACAGGGTCAAACTCGTATAATAAGTTTTTCTTACTCATAGTTTCACCTCCACTTCTGCCACATACACCTTATATATTTCATGTCCCAACTCGTCATAAACCACTCTTCTCACAAAGCCGACATCCGAAACTTGAACTCCGGTTTCATTTTCAAACCCATTCAAAAGAACAGCTATCTTTTCGCCCAACTCCTGCTTCTTTTGCTTTATCTCTTCAACATTCATGTCAATTGTCAGTTTTCAAATATATATTCTTCAATTCGTCCTTTTTTAAAGATCCGTACTTTATTGCACGGTCTATACGCTTACGGGCATTACCATCCTTAGATTTTGCACTATTTTTAGAATTATCTTTAGATATAATCAGTTTAACCAACTCGTTCAAAGGGATAGGCTCTGCAACAGCTCTATCCCAAATAGAAGTGAAAAAATCTTTTGCAGGTTTTCCCATAAGTAATTTCTTTTCCGTTTCATCACCAACCTTTTCAAAATGAAGGTAAGGTTCCGAAATAATATTGAAATATGGCAGGAGCGACTTTTCATCCGGTTCACTCACCATGCGAGTTTTTAGTAGTTTTAGATAACGTCCTCCATTCCTTGTACGTCCTATGGCAAACACCCCGTCCGCAAAGTTGGAAAGAAGCTTGCTCCCTGCCATATTGGTTTTAGACAAGGGCTTCCATTCCTCAATCTTAGGCGTATGCGCTATTACCATGATACTGATTTTCAGCTCACGCTTCAATCTTGTAAGACCGTCCATAATAGCACCTGCGAACTCCGCTTCTGCTGTCTGCGTAGAAAGATAGGAAAGATTATCAAGTATCATAACCTTTGCACCTGTATCAATCAGCTTGTCTTTTATGCCGTCAATCACGTTCATGTTAAAATCTTCGCTGTCCACTTCTTCCGATATGGTGCATCGGATAAGCGACTTCGGGAAATCCGCATTGCAGTACCTTCTTGCAAGCTGCCTGTCCGATAACTCAAAGTCGAAGTACAAAACGGTTTGAGGACTTACCTCCACCTCCGTACATTCGCTTTCCCCTTTGGCTATCTCGTAGGCTATCTGCGTGGCAAGAATGGATTTACCTATTCCGCTATCGGCAAATAAGAATACAAGCTCGTTCTCCCACCAAAAATCGCCCCAAAGCCTATGAATAGGAGGCTTCTTCTTACCGCCCTCAATGACTGACTGCATATCGGAAGAGCTGAACAATGGTATTTGTTCAACCATATCTCCATCATCGGGAATATCGCTACCTATTTGCTCAAACCGTTCTATGTCGGCTTGTATTTGCTCTTCTTCTATATAATTCATTGTTTTTTAAGCTCCGTTTTAGCGAATACTAAATTTTGTACTTCTTCTTCCCATATATCACCTTCGTTTCCTTCAAAGTCAAGGTAAACGGTATCATTCGGGCTTGCCCCATTGATGCTTGAAAATATTCCGACTATCTGCATGGGGATGGAAAGCCTTTCTCCCTGTGGGGAGCGGAATTTGATATGAACATAGTTGCCTATTTTTAAGTCTGTTGCTTTCATAATCTGATTTTTAAGCAAGGTGCGCCAGTATTAACCAACGCACCCGTTACTTTTTCTACACGTGGATATAGGCATGTTATTTAGCCCATTCGGACTTAGTTATACAATTCATTGACTTAAAACTTCCAGTCACCTTATTTTGACCGTATGAATACACATAGCAAATGCCTTCTCCGGTAATGTTAACAGTAGATTTTGCACCCACATACAGCTTGCACACATTCCCTTTTGAAACATGGAACTCAACCTTTGAAGCAAGCACCGTAGTAAGCGTGCAATCCTGCTCTATTTGCCCGTTAAAGTCCACATACAGGCACGAAGTATATCCATCCTTGCTCCGCTTCCATTTGCCATTAATATAGTCAGAAAACGTTCGTTCCATATACTGAATATCCATACCGAATCCAAAGCTATGAGCATCTGTCAACAGCTCCACACCGTTTGAATCCAAAGCTATATCCATTAACGCTTCCTTACTTGTAGCTACGTCCCATTTATTCTTATATCCAGTGCAAAGACCGAGCATCATGACATTACGTTTAAAAGAAAGTAAATCATTCATAAAATTGGGAATTTTTTTAGTTCAACTTCTATAAGCTCTTTTATCATCATTACGGCATTGTCCGAATCAGGAATGCTCTTATAAGTCTTTACGGACCGTATAATGTTCCTGCTGCTAATTTTTGAGTGTTTGGCAATATTACCGTATGAGATTCCGAATCTGTTATGCAATACGGCAAAAACTGCACCTCTCGCAATCCTCCCTGTAAGAATAATGTTTGTCCTTCCTTCATAGATAGTTGAAGGATATACAGGGTCCTGATTGCAGAATACTTTATTTACGCAATCACACACGATACGCTCAACTTTTCTTATAACGCCCGATTTTAAAGAATCCTTTTCTTCTGACATACTTTTCTAGTATTTTCTTTTGGTCTTCATTAAGTATTTCTCCGCATATATACATGTTTCCAATAACAGCCTTCTTAAAGTCTGTCACCTTATTACCTATGCTTAGTCCAAGTCCACAATCAATACCTTTATATACAGCAGGAATAAGCACATGAGTATTTATCTTTCCTTTTACGGGTATTGCATTAATTTCAAACTTGACTTGTCCATGTCTTATCCGTATGCCTCCAGTTTCCCAGTCAGGCAAGAATATACCCTTAGTAACTTCCCCAGTTTCCTTGTCCTTGAAAGATACCCACTTCGCACCCGGATGATTACCTATATTGATATAGATACGGTAAGTATTATCAGGATTATACCTGTCTTTCCTCGGTTTCAACACTTCCATCGAATACCTCCTTAGCCTCTTCTGCCATGATAACCTTCTGCTCAAATTCAGCATTCGCCTTTAAATCTTCTTCAGGTGGCGTAGTGTTCATTGCTTTATTCAAATCTTTCATCTGACCTTCCATCCACTTCATATAATTTTCGGCTTCTTTCTGCGCTTCATTAATATCTGTGAACACAGCCATAGGCTTGATAAGGTTCGCTTCGGTAAGCACCTTCATACCGTCCAAGAACTCCTTGTTGGTGGAAGTAGTTTTCCCGAACATTTCATTCTCTTTGTCTTTGATGGATTTCTTGAAGTCCACCATATACTTCAACCACGCATAGAGAGATGTTTCATGTGCCACACCGTCCAATCCCACAGCGTACGGGGTAGTGAACACCCGGAATCCTGTGTAGTTCTTAAAACAGGCATATCCTTTCGTGATTATAATCTCAAACGAGCCGAAGTTTTCTCTCTCCAACACATCACTTTCTTTGATGATGAACTCAAATCCTTGTTGTTTGTTTCCTTTTACCATAATATATCTATTATTGTTTTCTAATTCTTTAAATTACTACATTTTCTTATCGCTCATAATCTCACTTCCAATTCTTCACCAGTTAAGGCATAATAGATGTTTTGTAATTGATGTAGATGTTCTATCTTCCTAACAACCTTATTGGAACACATTACTCCATAAAAATCATTATGACAATTATGTAATATCCAAAAATCTTCTATTGCAAATAGTCGTTGTTCTTTTATGCAATACTCATAACATTCAATGTTAAAACCACACTTTAAAAGCAATTCTTCCGTAAGTGGAACAGGCTCTGCGTAATCCAAACTGCATTTAAAACCATTTTCCATCCGTATAGCATATCCGCCATTAAAAGTTTTGTATTCGTGTATTGAGTGGACAATATGTGTTTTGGATTCATATTTCACATACAATACATTACCTACCCTCAATTCTTTAACATCTATCATAGACTATCATAATTTGTGCTTACATACTTCCGTATTTGAATGAAGCAAAACAATCATTTTCATCATCAACGAAAAAACCAAGTTCATCAAGTGTTTTCTTGTCCTCATCAGGAACAACACTTGGGTCAATATCAACGTAAAGAATATCATGCTCACAAGAAGTTGGGTATTGCTTATTACCGTACTTCAAAAATATCAGCAACGCCTTAATTAAATCTTCCATATCTATTCTTCTTTTTTAGTTTTTCTACCTTTCTTCGGTCTGAACGCTGTCTTAGCGTCCTCGACCTCGATAACACACTCTCCTTCGTCCTCAATTGTCGCCACCGCCTCATTCTCCTTCAACACTTCCTCAACAACCGGATTAGCCGCTTCCTCCGCTTCATCAACAACAGACTTCCCGAATCTCGGCTTCTCCTGGTTCATGTTCAGCTTCTGCATATCCATCGCATACTGCAACTGGTACACCTTGAACTTCTCATCGTCAGAATCAATGATGTCGTCCGCTGCATCAGCATAGTGCATGGCGATAGTTCGTCTGTTTGCTTTCATAGCCATTCCCAACGCATCTTCATCCACGTACATATACGGATGGATGGAGATAAGACCATCAATGGGAGAAAGCCGTCCGAATGTCTTCTTGTACTGGATAAGTCCGTCAGCCCTTTGTTCAACAATGGCATAGGCATTCATAAGGTTTTTCTTCTTGATAAGGGCGATAGCCAATATCCAAGTAAGCCCCAGTTCGGGATTGAACTTCTTGGGTAAATCCTTGCACTTCGCAAAGGATAATGCTTCCGATAAGGTTTCTGTTTCTAAAAACATAGCAATATAGAATTTAATTGTTATTCGCTAGGAAAAGTTTCGTCATATCCGAAGGAATGTCCGTACACGTTCTTGAATGTAAATGTCACCTCCTTGTATTTCTGCCCGTAAAGGGTATCGCTTTTAGGCTCTGTGGCTCCTGAGAGGTACATCAGGACTTTTCTCTTTCTCGCTGTATCACGGTAGGCAATCTTAGAACCGGTAATGAAAGCCATAAAGTCATGGTAAGACTTATCATCCTTGGTATCATCCTCCAAGAATATCAATGTCAGTTTTATAGTTGTCTGCTTGTGTGCCGGTGTGCTGGAAACATACACTTCCGCCTTGCTTGTCTCGGCAAAATCCTCTGCATACATATTTGTAGGCTCTCCATACGAATTAAGACCTGTACATTCTTTATACCTTAAACCTGGGAAATCTATTTCCAAGTCTTTCCAACCGGCACCAAGCTCGCCATAATGCATCATATAAAACTTGTATTCATTCATGTTGTTCTATTATAATACACGCAAATATAATAATTTAAATTCATATATTAAAGCTTTACTTTAATATTTATCACTGTGATATATTTAAATCCGCTTTAATATTGAGCTTTTAATCTTAAAAGTAAAAGAATACTTGAAATATACCTTGCATTGCATAGTACTACCTCATTGCATATTAGACATACCCTATATAAATAAAGGAAAAATGTCTAATCCAAAACCCATAAAAAAGAAAGTAACATAAAGAAAAAAGTGAGCGACAGCGAACACCGCTCTCCCTTTTATTATGAATATAATGAAAGGGGTTCATACACATACTGCATAGAGAAGCATCAACGTAAAACAATAACTCGTATAAGATAATAATATTATATTACAGCTTGTGTATCTTGATTTAGATAAAATATTCGAACAATCAGAAAGAGAGAAAAAATCAGAAAAAAAATAAAAAAAATGAGAGAGAGGACGGATGTTTACGGTTGCACTGGTATAGGGGGGGAGGGGGATAGCGTTCATAGTGGACTGCTGTGTATTGTATTGCAACGGTTTGCGACGCTCGTTTGCTTCGTTGCATATGGCTTTAATATGCGCGATATAGGCGAAGAAAGGTAAACGCGATACATTGTGAAGGTGAAAATATAACGCCATATAGAAGCGCTATATTGGCTTATAAACGTATGTTATGAAGCATGTATTTATTTATAATTGCTTACAAAATATCATGCGTTTTATTTGGTATTTTGATAAAAAAGCGTTATCTTCGCAATGTGAAAGGAAGAAAGGTGATATATTCAAGTCCTATCCTTTCACAGGGGCAACCGTTAACGCCCCAAAGCGTGTAGTTAAATGTTGGGATAAAAAGAGAGCCTTAACACGGCAATGTTAAGACTCTCGTAAGTTGGAATACTTAAAGTAAGTACTCTCCATGTCCGGAGACAAAAATACTTCTTTAACTTCTTACTTGCAAATATTCTCCCATTTAATTTTTGATTTTTTGATGCGGTTATAAAAAAAGGTGTAACAGTTGGAAGCCTGCTACACCTGGATCCGTAATTCTTCAATAATCAAAAATCACGCTGTAATGAATTGAATTATTAACAATTAAACATTATAGCATTATGAAGACTTTAGAAAGCATTTTTTCAGAGATTAAAGAAAACGGTGTAATCACTAAACAACAATTACAGTTATTAAAGAACCGATCTAACAAGCAGCAAAAAGATGTTATAGATTACGATTGGTTGGAAAGTATCGGAAATGGTTACGGTATCCCATTGACAGAGGAACAAGGCGTTCAGGGTTTGAACTGGTTAAAGAAGTTCATCAAGAAGAACGGAGAAAGTAACGTATACGGATATAGGGAGCTTGAGATAATTAATAGTGCTTCTCCTTGTGATTTCGTTTTTAAGGGTTTTTGGGATGCCGGCAACGGTTGGTTTAGAAACTTCCTTCCTATCTATCAGTTAAACGGTATGGAATATATTCCCATGAAAGAACCTTATATTATAGGCTGACAATAACGGGGCTTATTACCCCTACTACATTAAAATCATTTATCCATACTAAAATAACAATGTTATGAAGACTACAAGAAAAGAAATATATCGCATTTACGGAAAAGAAAATGTAATATCATTAGGTTATTGCAAAATACAAAGTATAGTAAACTATCTTACAAAGATAGGGCATACCGAACGTTTAGAAGGTTGGGCGGCTGATATATACGAATTACCAAAGCCGTATAATAATATAGTTGTCTGCACTGGTTACGGTCCATTCGGAACGAGCAGCGAAAAAACGCGTAAAGTGTGCGAACGATGGGAAAAACTATATTATAACTACGATTATACGCAACGCAAAAGAATGGTTAAACGATTTGCGCGTGAATTACACAAAGCAATTAACGACAAATAAAACAGCGTGTAATATGTTCGGCGTTATGTTGCTATTATTCGGTGCTGTGATATTCATTTCCGGCACCGACAGGGATAAGCTACGCGAATTTATAAACAAAAGTGATGAATCAGATAAATTTTAAAGGGTATGAAAGAATATAAGTTAACAGTAAAGTTTCACAATGGGCCGCGTTACTGCTATTACGGCAAGACGAAAAGAGAAGCGTTAGCAGCGTTTAAAAAATCGTTTGGCAGCTTTAAAGGCTTCGTAAAAAAAGAGTGGACGATAGAACAAGATTAACCAATGTAGGAAGGCGGAGCGACACCACCACCGGGAACTATTATAAACTTAAAAACATTAAATTATGAGACGTAAAGAATTAGACAACATTTTGCGCAACTTGTTAGTTGCTGGAAATATCGTAACCGTATCATTTGAACAAATGAAGAATATTCGCAAGGAGTTAAACCGATTTGTGAAGCCTGTACAGATAGAGATTATTAAGAGTGATTTTGAAACGGTTTCGTTTAGAGAATTAAGACAATGAAAGAAATATATTGCCACAATTAGCATAGATACATTGTTGGGGTTTTTGCCAACATATCATCTTATGACACCCCGGCAGTAATACGGCTGCCGGGTAGGCGATAGATAAGAATGAACGAATAAATTTAATTAAGGAAGAAATAATATGTTCATGATTTGCATTTTGATTTGGTTAGCTGTTGGAGTAGGTAAGGAGCTGACTGGAAACAACGGTTTTTAAACCGAATTATCCGCCAAAGGTTGAAAGCCTTGCAAGTGGTGCAAGTTCCACGGGCGGAACTATTTACTAACTTAAAAACAAAAAGATTATGGAAAAGAATTATTTCATTCAGATTAACGAGAAAGGACGAACTATAATGCTTCAACCATGCAACGCATTCGAAGCTATAAGGTTGCTAAACTTCTACAGCGATGGGATAAACCTGCTTAAAGAAACACAAGAAGTTACAAGCGTAGAACTGTATAAGATTGGCGAACCATTGCCGAAACGAATTTTAATCTAAGGAGTAATTTATGAAAGTAGTAGAATATGATCGTATATCCACGGACAAACAAACATTGGAGCAGCAAAACAGAACCGTCCAAGAATGGTTGAAAAGAAACGGTTTAAAATCTGACATTGTGATAACGGAAGAAGGGATATCTGGCGGTGTAACCTATAAGAAACGGAAATTAGGCACTGATGTACTTCCGTTGCTGGAGACTGGAGATATGCTAATAGTAGCCGAAATTTCTCGTTTAGGACGATCTATGAGCGATTTAAACAAACTCATCAATGATGAACTAAAACCGCGTAAAATACGTCTTGTAATCGTCCAAATGGGCATTGATTTGAATTGTGGCATAATAAAAGCGATGGACGAAATGATTTTGTTTGCCTTTTCTTTTGCTGCCCAACTGGAAAAAGAACTTATACAGGAACGAACTAAATCAGCATTGGAAGTAAAGAAAAAACAAATTGAGGAAAACGGTTATTTTATTTCCAAAGCTGGAAACAAATGCACCTCTTTAGGTGGAACAACCACCGGACAGGCGAAAGGCGGTAAGGTGAACGGGGAAAAAAGAAGAAAGGAAGCGATGAACGATGAAAAGAACAATATGATAGCCGCCATGTTGGAGGGGTGCAATACTCCGCAAGATATTGACAAGGTAGTTGAACGACTGAACGCAAGAGGCATTCGCACACATAGTGGCTTAGAATTTACCCGAAATCGCTTAACCGCGCTCAGAACGAAAATAAACAGGCGTGCGGAATACGCGCAAAGCGTATTATCTGAATGAATGTTTAAAAACATGCCTTCTTTATTAATGTAATATTTTGCATTGTCAAGATAAACATTTATATTTGTAGTATCAAAATAACACAATAGAACCGGCGGCAACGGATAAGCGGCATTAAGATTATGACAGCAAGAAAAATTAACATGATACGGAAAAACACGTATCTATCAGATCAAACATTTGATGATATTTTGTCTTATGTTGAGCAAGTGATTAATGTTAACAATTACACTGCTAAGCAAATAGCCGAAATAATGGAGATATGCAAGACGCAAAACGAGATGGGGTTTAATAAGGCAGGGAAAGAATTTGGAATTTGGTGATCATCATCCCGGTGTGGAGGACAACAAGCGGAGCGACACCGCCACCGGGAACTATTATAAACTAATAAAAAAAGAAAGCAATGAGAACGTATTTTGCGAACTTTAAAGCCAATAACGGCACGAGTCTTATGGAGCCGATTACAGGCACTAACAAATCGATATTAATAAAAGATATTAGGCATATTGCGGAGGCTAACCGCTTTGCCGGAAATGAATGTAGTTGGTCCGTGTTCATCAAAGAGGGTGACAACTATATAAGCATCGCCCGTGGAGGTATGTGGCCGGATGGTTCCAGATGGCGGGACAATACGCCTGAGATACTATAATTTGGTAACTATAAACAAAAATAGGGCAGCGAAAAAATCGCTACCCTAAATGTTGAATTGTGATTTAAGTCACAATGACATTTTTAATGTCGTTTCAATCCACGCCCGAAGGCGACTAATATCATTTCTGATATGCGGTGCAAAGGTACGTGTTTTTGAATTAACAAACAAGCAATTTTCAATTTTATAAAATATAAGATTATGAAAACTTTTAATTCATTAGATATAAATTTTCGCAGAGCATTCAAGCAGGCTGCAAAACGAGGTATCGTTAAGTTCACGGTTGAAGGGATTAAAGACGATCCTGATTCAATCTATCCGATGTTTGAAGTTTCGAATAATCATGTCACTTACTATTCCGTGCAGAGACAAGAGAGTGTTTGTATAACTGACAAGGAATTAAAAGCTGTTATCTACTAATGAAAAAAGAAAATCCGAAATATCCAGGTATATACCTTGCTGAGAACATTATTGATTACCATGGCCAGATAGGGATTATTCGCCTATCTTTCCCTCGTTGTTTCATTTGGTTCGATCAAGATGCGGATAGTATATACTGTAGCTATGATGAATTTAAAGATAGAATAGCCCACATAAATTGGCTTGATCCATCTAACAGCGGAAGCAATAGAGATAAGGAATTAGCATTGATTGAGATGTGGAATTTCTTGTGTGAAGAAGAAAGAGAGGAAGAGAGGTTATATGGAGAGCTTGAATGAGAGAGAACGAATCGGTAAGCGTATTGCCGAGCTCAGAAAGCAAAAGGGATTGTCCCAAGCGAGATTGGCAGAGCTGGTCAGTATAAACCAGGGTCACATAGCACGAATAGAACTTGGTAAATATAGTACAGGTATAGATATCCTTGCAAAGATAGGGTATGCACTAGGTTGCAGGATTGATTTTATAGAAAACTAAAAAAATGAAAACATTAGAAGAACTCAGAGACTTTATCAACCGAGAAATAAACTTTGTGTCTTTGGATATAATTTTTAAAGTAGTTGATTTAGTCATAGCTGAAAACGGATGGACCGATGAACGTCCCAGTTCTCAATACGGTATATGCAATGATGGTGTACGTATTCTTTTCTTTGATTTGGAAATGGTTGCTGTAATCAATGCCATTGACGACTCAGTTTAAAACAAACAGTTTCAGCAAGTAGGGCTGTATAACTCTTGCTGAAACTGTTCTTCCAATTCAGGTGTTAAAGTCTAATCTTACTTTCTAGCAAATCAAATCCTTTTTCTACTTCGGAATTAAGAACTTGTAGGCTCGGCAAACAACGCCTTTCCGCTTTACAGCGGTAGGTTTTCGCTTACCT
>OGDV01000197.1_pt1 | contig 41118 bp, 59 predicted proteins | sample 1570511 | NCBI WGS metagenome assembly OGDV01 (sample SAMEA2582179, study PRJEB24529) | metagenome | reverse complement strand
CTCGAGGTCTCTGATGATGCAGGTCAAAGCATCGTGCTCCGCTTCTTTCTCATTACCGTAGAAGATGCTAAGAGTGTCATATCTACTCGGGTAGGCAACCGGGCTGTCGTACCCATGCTTTCCCTTCTGAATGCTGTAGCCCCATATCCAGCCGAACTGGGTGTTGGCGGTCATTACCTTCCATCCCCAGTTGTCTGCACCCTCTACGGCATACTCGATTACGTGCGGATTGATGCACTCATCTTTGATATTGAACTTGAAGCCTTCATGCTCTGCGACCGGCTTCTTGATGTCGTAGCTGTTATCGGTCAGCCATTTGCACCAATCGTTCGATGTCTTGAATACGAGCCCTGCGGCTCTGCATTCGTGGAAAAACAACTCATTCATGATCTTTAATCTCTTTAAAGTGAATATCGCTACATCTTGCACAAGGGCAAAATTCTGTCAACCCTTTAGTATCAAGAGCACATATATCGCAAGTATTCTGCTGTTCAGGTACATCATCATCCAACACTACTTTCAATAATCTACCGTTAACGTTCAGCAATGTACCTGCCTCGAAATCCTTGGCTATTTCATACGGTTCATTAATTACAATTGCTTCTTTTGCCATAATTCTTTTGTTTTAAGCGTTTAAAATCTGTTTGCCTTATAATTTACCGTTCGAAGCGTGAAAACGTCCCAGAGCGGCTGATTTTGCCCTCATTTGTTATTTTTCGGGCTTCCAGTCGATACCCAGCCGCTGCAGAACTCCCTTCTCGTAGTATCTTATCAGCGAATCCTTGGCAGGCTTGTTGTTCGGGTTCTTCTTCAAGTCTGCAAGGTTCTGCTGGATTACCCACCGGAACTTGTCGTCTTGGCTCTGCTGGCTCACTGGCTGCTGGTGCTTGGCTTGCTCGTAGAGTTCACCGATACTCGGTCTTGCCGTTGCCGCTGGATCCTGCGCCATGGCTGCTGCCGATTGCGGCTGCTGGCTTGCGGCTGGCTTGGTGTTGTCGTAGTTACCCTCCAGGACCTTCGGAAAATACTTCCTTGTCATTACCCAGTCGTATGATGCCCAGGAATGCCCTGCGTTCAGATAGTCGCTGGCCATAGCCTTGTCGATTGCCAGGTAAATCTTGGAAATATCTCCCTTGCAGTCCTTGAGCCTTCCTCTGATTGCCTCCTTGCGGTTGTCCGTCATCAGCGTCAGCCTTCGCATTGCGCTGTTGGTCTTGTCGTGCTGCTCGTTCCAGTAGTCCTTGATGGCTGCGTAGTCGATTTCGCCTTTCTTGGATTTCTTTTTCTCAGAACTTTTTTGCGGTTCTTCTGCAGCGCAAACGTTTTTCTCGGAAAAACTTTGCATAGAAGCTTCTTTAGAAGGTTCTAATATATTTGTTTCTTTAGAAACATCATTATCATTATCATAAACATTATCATTTACATATTCATTATCATTATCATATAAGGTTTTTGAAAAAACCTCTTGGTTTTGTTTGGTTATTTCTGAAACCTCTTGATTTTTATCTAAACCAATTGGTTTTTGTTTATCCTCTTGGTTTTTTCTTGGTCTGCCACCCTTTTTGCCATTGGCTCGCCATCGTTCTACCTTCTCTTCGTACTTGGCTTTATTCCGTTTCATATCGTCAACGATAAAACCGAAAGCCATACGCACGACTGGTTCGAGACTTATAGTCTCCCCATCCCTTGCGTAGAGAAATAACGCCCTAGTTAGCTGCCCTAGCTGCTGGTCTGTCAGCCCTTCAATAATGGCGTAATATGATGTGTATAAGATGAATGAATCGTTCATAATTTTATTCTGATAATGATAATTTCTTTTCCAGCTTCCGTTTTAGGACTGTAGCCATACGGATTCTGTTCCGCTGGCTTGCGTCGGTCGCTGCTGTCACTTTCCCACCTAGGGAAATATAATTCTCCAGTTGGGAAATTATATTCCTTAGGTCGGTTTTTGATATAGAAATAGCCATAAGCCCTGCCTTTACTTAATTAGCAATCTTCGTGCTCCCTGCACCTGCTTGATGTAGGCAGCGCATTCCTCGGGGTGGTCCGTCTGAAAAGCCTTGGCATCGAACTTCTCGCTCGCCTTCGGTGCTTTCCACGTTGCCAGCGTCCGTCCGTTTCCGTCCACGATGCTCTCAGCGTCTCCGAAGAACAGCTTCAAGTTGTCCTCGATCTCCTTCTGTCGGTTCTCCAGTGCCTTGCCCTTCTCCTTGATTTCCTTCAACTCGATGAGCATATCCCCGATTTCTGCTGTGGCTTCAATCTCCTTTCCTGCCTTGTGCAGTGGCGACTTCAAGAGAACGTCTTGTGCGCTGTACGCAGGTGGTTCTTGGTTGCCCACGATGTAGTCAAGCCAGAACTTGGTTATCTCGTCCCTCATCCATCCGAAGAACTCGGGGTCGAAATCGATGTCACGGTAGCCGAACTCCCTGCCTGCTGTCAGCCAGGCAAGTGCTCCATCCTTGTATTCTCCCACTCCGAGGTTCATCTGTAGCTGGCAGAACCAATGTTTCGGAAGGTCGTCTGCATCTATCTGCATCTGCGTGGTCTTGCACTCGAGGATGCTCTTGCTCGCTTCGTTGTGTGTTGCTCCGGTTCTCCAGAAGGTGCGGTCAGGAGATACACGCAGATACGGAGTATCGGTGTTCGTGATGGTGTAGTCGTCAGTCGATGCCTTGATGATGTGGCAGTGGCTCTCTCGTTTAAAGAACTGCGCCACGGCATCCTCAAGCAGATGTCCTGCGACCATCGCAAAGTTCTCAACCTTTGGTGGGTCGATACCCTTCTTGCGTCTCCATAACTGGTATGGGGTCTCCCATGGATTTAAACCCAGTACCGTGCCTGCCTCTGATGCACCTATTCCCTTTGAGCGGTTCTGCAACCACTCCTCTCTGCTTTTATATTTGATTATCTGTTTCATTGTCTGAATGTTTAATAGTTGCCGCAGGTTCCCTATAATCTGGTCAGGTTCCCACCCTGAAGGTTGCCCTGCGGCTAATTGGGAAACGCTATAACATTATAAACTAAACTACTTCTTCGCTGCTGTGCCAGTCTTGCCTTGGCTGCGGTCCATTGCCTTCTGCGCCTTGTTCTTGGCATCATCGGCTGCTGCCTGCGCCTGCTGTGCGATGGCTTCCTGCTGCTTTGGCTTTTTGAAGGTCTCCTCCACTGTGGTCGTACCTTCCTTGATGGCGTTGTACACACCAGCCAGCTTCTGAATGTCCTCTGCCGTTACTTCCTCGGCTGATTTCTTGCCCAGGTATTCCAGCAGCATAAGGTCTGTTACCTGGTACACTTGGAAGCAGGCTACGCAGCTCTTCCACTGGCTCTGTACGCCAGTCTGCTTGATGTGCTCAAGTGCCTTTGCCTGCACTTCCTTCACCACGCTTGCAATCAATACCTGCGGCACGACCTTGCAGATTGCGTTACGCTGGGCGATTGCCACAGCTGCATTGCCAACTACAACCTGCATATCCTGCGAGAAGGTGTAGCCCTTCGATGTCAGAATGCTGCGCTTCACTTCTACAGAGTAAGCCACGTTGCTCTCGAGGTCGTGGCAGACGCCTTGTGCCGTGATGGTCTTTCCATCGTTTGCGATGATGCGACCCGCGATGCGCAGGTTCTTCCAGCATGCGGAAATGATTTCCGTGAACCTAACACTAGGACCCTCAATAACCGATACTTGACCATCCTTGCCCTTGCGCTCTAGGTGATAGAAGCAGTTGTATGCCACATCATCGTCCATGGCTGCCAATGCTACCATATTCTGCTTGCATTGCATGATGTCTCTCGGGAACTTGTGCGCTGTTGCAATCTGTCCGTCAATCTCCGAGCGGTTGATAGCTTCCAGCATTTCGCCACCGCTTACTTGAATAATTTCATTTTCCATAATTCGTTCTTTTTATTGTTCAACTTATTGTTCATTAACTCTAGTGGAAGGCTGGGGATTCGAACCCCAGTTGACCCTAGTATTATTCCACCCTTGCCAGCTGCCGATGGATGCCCTTCCGTTGCAGGGCGCACGCTGTCGTTTCCGCATATTACATGGTAAAAACAACTAATTTTAGATAACCTTGAAAAATGAGTTTTGCGTGCGCCCTTTGCCCTGCCGCTGCAGGTGTTTCAGCATATAAACTAAGCAAAAATTTATGTGGTCAAAACAGTTGAGCTATAAGGCTGTCGAGCCTGCTTTCCTCGAAGGCGTCCATCGGGTCTTGGACTGCGTATTGGCTGTTCTCCTCCAGCCAGTCGTCCAGCACGTTCTGATAGTTAACGCAGCCCTCGATAGCTTCCTCCAGCCGCTCGCTGTCGTTGTTGCTATTCTTGTGCGTCACGACCGCTGTGTTCCCGGTTCTGTCGCACCATACGCAGATGTCGCCTGCCTTTGTTTTAATATCTACCCTTGCAACCGCTGGTCGCTGTGGATCACGGTCTATCTCCAGCCAGATGGCATCGTACATCTTCTTCCTGCAATCTTCGATAATTCTTGGTTTCATACTCTTACCGTCTATTTAAATAGTTGAAGAATGTCAGACGTGCGTCCGCAAGCGTCTGCTTGTTGAACTCGCTCATCGGGAGTACAGGTATTCCGTCCAGTGAAAGACAAAGCATGTTGTCGAACTCCCTTACCTGAATGCGTCTTTCCGCTTCCTTCATGGTTGCCAGTCGCTTGTTGTCCTTTCGCTCCTGCTCCCACTTGGCGGTAAGCTGCTTCGCTTTCTTGTATGCATGCATCATAGGGCAATCCTCCAGACTTTTTTAATCTCTTTGCCCTCGAAAACCTTTCGGTTGTCGATTCTGCGGAACTTGACCTTAATCTTACCAGCCTGCAACCATCTGCGCAGGGTGTTGCGATGGATGCCAAGCACCTTGCAGGTCTCTGTCATGGTGTATCTGCCTGCGTCTGCTACCTTTGGTTCTTCGTTCGTCATATTATGCCCTCCAAAAGATTAAAGTTACTAACATGGTGACAAATACCAGGGATAATACTTCGTCACTTGTGATAATCTCGATAAACTTCTTCATACGCTCTGAATGTTTAATGGTTCTACTTGATTACTTGCGCACGGCTGCACGTCTCTTCTTTGGTGTTATCAATCCAGCCTTTATGAGGATAACACGCACGTTCTGCTGGGTGCAACCAACACGCTGTGATACTGCGAGCATTATTCTGCTGTCTGAGGTCTCGGCAGGTGCCTTTGCTCGGAAATCTGCAAACATCGCTATGATGTTCTTCTTTCTTTCGTCCTGCTGCTTCTGCAGTGGGGTTCTGAAATCATAATTAAAATTTTCTCCCATTTTATTTGTATTTTAAATTATTTTCTTTATCTTTGCAAAAGAGTTTTTAAACTCGTTCTGTAATTCGGTTGCAAAAATACAAAAAGAAAATTGAAAAACAATTGTTTTGTGGTTGTTTTTAATAAGTTTTTAATTAGTTTTAAATTGATTTACAATTATGAGCGGTGAAGAGTTAAAGAAGTATATTAAGCGTTCGGGCTTGACAATGAGCGATGTAGCTAGAGAACTGGGTACTACACCACAGAATGTGCAGGCTCGTCTTGGACGCAAAACTATAAAAATTGATTTTATCCAAAAGATAAAGGAAATCATCGACAGATGTGCCCCTCCCCTCCCTGCAGAGATGGAAGCGGCTGTTATCGGGTCGAACGTCAATGGTTCTAATAGTTCCAACGTTTCTCAGTCAATAGGTAGTGATGCAGCCTTGGCTGCTGAGAATAAACTGCTGCGAGAACAGAATGAGTTCTTGCAAAGTCAAGTAAAAACGCTGCTTGCCATTGTGGGACAGAAATAATTTAGTAACTTTGCAAAATGAAAAAGAATGGTTAGTCAGAAAACAACAGATGATAGGGAGACGGACAGAAGAAAACTCTTGGCTGGGTATCTGTACGACTGCTCGAAAATGATGTACGGAAGCGTTGCTGTCGGTGGTCTGTCTCCTCTACTAACTGGTGACCCATTGCAGGCGGTTCATCAAGTCTGCTTGGTGTCGGGTGTGGCTTGTGGCGCATCACTTGCGTACCTTGCAAATTATATAATGAAATTTAAAAAATAAAGATTATGGATGCATTCTTGTTATTTAACGTGATGGCATTGGGAATGACCATTGCATTCGGCATTTTCTTGAAATCAAAGAAAGGTCAGAAGTGGTTGCGTGAACTTTAGTTCTCGCTCCAGGTACAATATCAACTAAAATTCTAAGTAACGATGAAAGATGAGGATTTCATAGAGCGGAAGGAGAAGGTTCTTCTTGCCGCTCTCGGTAAAAGCTGGCTATGGAAAGCCAGCAGGTTGATAATAGGCATTATCCCTCCAGTGGGTGCGTTTGTGATGCTGGTGCACTGCACCCTGCTCTCGTTCGGCATTCGGGTAAAACTCACGGAGTGGATATTCGACTGCTCGCTCTTCGGCTTCATCGCCTGGATCATCGTCAGTCTAGCCTATGGGTTCTGCTGGGTGCATCGGGCGTTCTCTACCTACAGAGTGCTGATTTCGTTCTGCATCGACTTCCAGCGTTCCTTCGGGTTCGGTGTCTTGAGCCATCCTATGCACCTGCTGATGGTCGCCCTAGGGCTGCTTCTCTTCTTCATCTTCATCAAGAAAAAGGCTTGGAATGAGTTCTACGAAAGAAATATTAATCATTTAAACGAAAAGTAATATGAAAAAGATAATAATGTTATTCGTGCTTGCGCTTGCGTGCGTGGGTGTGCGTTCGCAAACACTTTTATCTAGGAGTTATGACGTTTCTCCAGTTATTAGCTACACCGTTTTTGAGCCGCAAAAAGACACGGTGTATTACTGGCAGATAAACAATGTTAATTCAGCTAAGATGATTGAGTCTTTCTATCTTAGGTTTCGTGGAAGAAACGAACTGCAAAGAACGCTCAAATTTCTTGTCTCACTTGAAGGTGAAGAAAAGGGTAGGACTTACAGGCTTGACGACACGATTGACGGAAACGAGGTAACAACTGGAAAGGTAGAAGGTTTCCTCTTTATCCCATCCGCAGAAGGTGTTACCATCGAAAACAAAAAAGGGTTTCTTCCATCCTCATCATTCTATACCTACAAAAGTCTAGCTGATGTTGCCAAAGGTGGCTTTGATGAAATTAAAAGAAAGAAACAACCTCGGCAATTCTTGTTTGAATGAAGTATCTTAGCGTTCTTCTCGCCTACGAGAAATATTTGCCAGTGCTAACCCCTTCCGAGGTGGATGGTCTGCTGGCTTCTCGTCCCTCGCTGGCTCAGTTGCAGGACTGGTCGCAAAGATTGAATAATCATCGGGCAAGGCTGGAAAGCGTTTTCAGTCGTGCCTACAAAAAGATAAAATGAATATGGAAGATAAAAATCTGATGTCCGCTGATGTGGATATAGTAGTTCGTTTCTTCTCTGCCATCGACCGCCTGAAGGCTGATGGCTGCATAGGCGGTCTGAAGACAATAACCGACCGGTATGGCATCAACCGCTGGAACATCATGTCCCTGCGTGAAAAGCCTACCGAGTACTACGGTCGCTTTCGTCCGTCTTGGGTTCAGTTCCTAGTCCGTGACTACCACATCAACCCATACTGGCTGCTCCTTGGCTCTGGGGAGTTTTATGCAACTGGCTTCACGCCCGAAATCGTGAAAAACCTGAATAAAAACTGCACAAGAAAAAAGCAGTCTGCATAAGTTTTTAATTTTCAATTATTTAGAACATACGTTATGATTTTAAGTACAACTTTACTGGTTTTCCCAGTATTTAAAGGGGTTCTTTAATGCTGGGATAACTTGAAAATGTAGCAATTATGCACCATGTTGCACAATTGCGGCTCTTAACGCTGAAAATAAACTGAACAAAAACTGCACGGAATTATGGCAACACTTAGACTATATCTAGATTCAAGGGTAAAAAGGCAGGATGGTACGTTCTCCATCCGGCTTGCTGTCAACCACCATGGTGGGACTGCCTTCATTTCCCTCAATCAATACTGCAAGAAGGACGAGTGGGATAAAAGGGCTTGCAAGGTGCGCAAGCGTCCGGATCGTGATGCTATCAACGACTTCCTGCTTGACCGTCTGAATTTTTATAATAGAATGATGATGAAGGCGCAATGCAGGGAAACATACCGGGGCGATATTACGGCTAGGGAACTCCGGGACTTAATCATGCTTGAAGCCGAGCCTGCAAGGGAAAAGGTCGCCTTGCTTCGAGATGGCTTCATTGCCTACGAGGGCAGGAATCTGAAAGAGAACACGATAAACAGATATAAATATACTTGGGCAAAGATTGAAGCTTTCCTTGGGAAGGAAAAAGCGGCTCTTCTTACATACGATGAGATTAATCGGTCTTGGCTTGAAGATTTCGATGCGTTCATGGCAAAGGAAGGCTTGTCTAGGAATACCAGAGCCAGCAGGATGCTCTGTGTCGCTGCTGTCTTCAACTTGGCGATTGATAATGAACAGACGAAAAACTACCCTTTCCGCAGGTACAGTCTGCGGCTTGAGACAACGAAAAAGCGAGATTTGTCCGTTGAGGAAATCCGCTCTATCTTCGAAGCTGGTGGTGATGAACTGGTCGACATGTTCCTGCTGATGTTCCTGCTGATTGGTATCAATGTGAGTGACTTGTTCGCCTTGACAAATGAGAATATCGTCCGTGGTAGACTGGAATACGACCGGGCTAAGACTGGCAGGCATTACTCCATCCTTCTTCATCCAGAAGCTCTCCGAATCATCGAGAAGTACAAAGGGGAAAAGAAGCTGCTTCGTTTCTCGGAGCATTTCAGGAACGTTGATGTTGCAACGGTCATGATTAATAAGAAACTCGCAAAGGTGCGCCCAGGGCTTACTACGTACTACGCTCGCCATACGTGGGCATCTATAGCCTTCAACATTGGTATACAAAAGGACGTGGTGTCGCTTGCGCTGGGTCACTCGTTTGGTGTCCGGGTAACTGATACCTACATCAATGCAGACCTATCGAGAGTAGATGAAGCAAACCGCAGGGTTATTGATTACGTGCTGTACAACAAAAAATAGCCTTATTTCTTGCGAATTTGCCGCAGGAACGGCTCAAATTGTTTTCGGGGATAGTTTTACGTGCTTACCACGTAAGCGGCTCAGAACGCAAATTTCGTGGTAAATCGAAAGAAAGAGCACAAAAATACCCCAGCGGTGAAAAAGTCGAGCCGCTGGGGTAATAAGTGGAGACCACTTTAAACATTCAGTGATGCAAAGGTACGCTTTTCCTTTGAAACCACCAAATTATTTACCAAAAAATTTCTTTCTCAACAAATCATTGATAAATCGTGACTTGTTGGGTAATGCGTTGAGGAAAGGCAGCAGGTCGTTGTCTATCTGTATGCCAACTAGCTTGACCGTTGCGCCTGCACCCTTCTTCGTTCTCTTGATGTTTCTCCTATTCTCCATATCCGTGATTTTTTACTGGTTCTCCATTTACTCGCAAGAGGTTGCACTGATAGATGCTACACCTCTTCGGGTTCTTTCGTGGCGTGCCATCCTTCTTGCAGGTCATACCGCGATATACCAGGCAAGGCAAGGGGTATTCGTAGGTTTCATTCACAACATCCCAGCTTTCAACCCTTATCGTGTCGTAGTGGTCGCTGATATAATCGCCAACATTAACTGGGCTGTGCTCAGTAGCAAATGCTCTTGCCAGTACTCTTCTTTCGTTCTCAGCCTTCACGTTGATTTCGTGCAGGGCTTCTCTGTACTCTTGTCTTGTCATTGTCTCCAGTCTTTTTTTAATTGTCTGTCTAACTTCGTTTTCATTCGGTTCATCTTGTGCTCCAGCTTGCCAATCTGCTTATAAGATAACCACTCCGGCTTGATGTTTAACTCCAGCCATAACTGGCGCATTTCCTTGCAGTGTCTAGCGATACTCGGGAAATAGAGGTGTCGCATGTATGGGTTGCGAAGGAAGTACTCGCAATCGGATAGCATTCGGGACAGCATCATGTATTTATGCTTTTGCCCTTCTCCAAGACTGACAAGCATTCCGTTGTCCCCGATCCACAGCATTGCGCCCTCTCCCTTCCATTCAAAGTCGAAAGCCTTGCTTACCGGATAATAATAGCCATTGAGCACCGTGCCTTCCTTGAGGTCTCGCCCAATCTCTAACAAGCAGGTTCTTCCCCAGCTGGTCGTTACCTCGACCACTGCTTGTGCTGGTATCTTGTCGTATTCCTTCATATATTGATATATTGTGCAGGGCTTGCGCCCTGCTGATTAATACTTTTCAATCCAATACTCTGTTGTACAATTCACTCCTAAGCATGCAAATTCAGACTTAAAATAACCTTGACGCACCCAGTGTGGATAAAAATTATCGGTTTTTTTATATTCCCTAAACAAGCCGTTCAAGAATTGCTCTGCCTTGTCCTTGCGTGTAAAGTCTGCCAACTCCTCGATTTCCTCGCCTTCAACTTGTTTCTTGATATAATATTTAGCTCTTGCCATTGTTTATATTCCCTTGTTAGAATAAACGAACATTACCCCACCTTTCATAGCGTGTCCCCTTAGACTTCTGAAAACAGATTGTCTGCTTATACGATTTACTCTTGCAGCTTCCGTGATGGAAATATAAGTATCTGTAATCTTACCATTTACAAGTTTCTGTATTGACTTTCTGTTATTATCTCCACGAAGTCCGTGCTCTACCGCATGTTCGATATTCTCTTTTGGTGTTACCCATTCTAGGTTTTCAATGCGGTTGTTTTTCTTGTTTCCATCAATGTGGTTTACTTGCATACTGGTGTCTCCTTGATTAAATGCAGAAATAACCAATCTGTGGACTTGGCAATTTATGCGTTTCTTGCCATCTTGTAAACAAACGTGCATATAACCATACTTATCTTTAAATGGCTTTATTCGCTTTTCTTTAAATGTCATTGCAACACCTTTCTTGTTAATCGTAACATGGTGGAGTCTTTTAACGACCCCAGTATTAGAAACTTGGTAAACTCCACCATACCCGTTGATTGTTCTCCATTCCATAATTGTCTTATTTTGAATATAAACTAACTTGAAGTCCTCTACGTAATTTGCAGATACAAACATCTTGTGCCATCTTCAATGCTCGCTTGATGAACTTGTTGAAGAGTTCCGCTCCGATGAGCTTTAAAATTCCGCTTACTCCTACGAGTGTGTTTATCTTCTTGCCATCCTCTGTGCGTCCGAATACCTTGATGCGGAAGTTTGAGTTGATGAACTTTGTAGTGAACTCTAAAATGTTTGAATTTGACTTTTTCATTTTCTTTGGCTTAACCGTGCTGCCTAGGGCTTAAATTACTGAATGTCTCAAAGTGCTTATCTCTTAAACACAATGCAAAGATATTAATATTTTTCGGTTCCACCAAAACTTTTCCCGAAAGATATTAATATTTTAACTTTTATTGTCTATTTATGTCGTAAGCACAGCTATTTTTGGTCGTTTTCGGTCGTTTCCGGCTGTTTTCGGTACGCTTTCCACGCTCTATATAATAATAACCTGCACGCATTAGCTAGAATGAATATAATCTAACTCTCATATCCCCTACCCCTTTTCTCTCAATGAAAAGTGTTCTTTGCACAAAAAATGGGCAGAAAAACGCTCTCCTGCGCTTCCTGCCCTTTTAAAGATATTATGATTGAACCTATTGAACCCTCTTCTTGATGCGCTCCTTTATCCAGCAAGCCGCAAAGATTGCCAGGAATAGCAATACGCAATCTCCAGCGAATAATCTTATCTTGTGCCATGTGCTCGCTGGCTTCTCTACCTCCTTGGTCTTGTATCGGTTAACGTAATATTTGACCTTTACGGTGTCAGTCACGAATTTGTAAATGTCGCCCACGATGGTGTCCGTCTTGGTCGTTGTTCTCCATCTGGTGGTCGTAAGGTTGTGCCACCGCTCTTTGATTATGGTGTCGCCCTTGATATAGACCAGCACGCTGTCCTGCTTGATTACGCTGTCCTGCTGCCGGGTGTCCTGCCAGTGGATCTGCCGCTTGTTCACGCTGTCACGTCTTACACTGGTGTGTGTGCTGTCGTGATAAACCGTGTTATTTGCGGCTGTTTTTGCGCAGGAACAGCCCAAAATCAAAAGTGGGGTAATTATAAGCATGGCGAGGAATAACGCCACAGAACGCAAATTTCGCCCTTTTCTTGAATTTTCCATACTTTATAAACGTTAGACTAATGTGTTTATTACGCAAGCACCTCGATTTTCAAGGCTTCCTTGGCTCGCTTCAAATACTTCTCGCAGACTGCCAGTCCATTGTAGCCTCCGTTTATCTTCCTTCGGATAGCCTTCAAGTTGTCTTGGTCTGCCAACTCATTGCAGCCGAAGGTGTCGAATACCCACATCGAGGATTTCGTTGCTCCCAGAGAACGCTCCAAAAGTTCGGGACTGCCCACAACATCGAAGCCGCAATAATTAGCATATTTCCGGTAGTTGGCTCGCCCGGTAATCTGTATCAATCCTCTGCCCTTGTACTTCACGCCATCGCCCTGCTGGGTGTTGCCGAGGTCTTTCCTGCCCTCGTAGGCTCTGCCGCTTGCCAGTTCTTTGGTGTATCTGAGCTCACCGGATTCGTGCGCTATTTGCGCAAGATAATGAGCCATGCGAAGTTTCGTATTGATGTGGAAATGCTCTGCCCATCCGTTTATGATTGGAAGGTAGGTGTCTGCCCTGCTGCCTGCATTCGGCATTACCTTTAAAAGCTGCGCTCTAGTTATCCTCATTATCTCCTCCTTTCTTTCGTTCTTCCTTCATAATCTCGACAACCGCCTTCGCAATTTCGTCCTTGTTCTCGAGAATCACCTGCATCGTTCGGTCTTGCTTGCGTATCTCTGCCTTCTCGTACGCTTTCTCCCGGATGCTCTTAAACTCGCACAAAAGCAGATACACCGTCCAGGCGATGGCGAACAAAGGGAAGGGAGAGATAATGCACGTAGCCACGTCCATAAGCGAAGCAATACCGAATGTCGGGAAATACTTCTTCGCCTTGTCGCACGTCTTCTTTAGTCCGGTTGACGTTCTTGCAATATGCAGTTCCTTCGCCTTCTGTATGCCTGCTATCAGGTCAATTGTCATCGCTATCAGAATTGTAGCGAAACAGATAAAAATTACTAGGGCGCACAGATAAAGGTGGTGCACCTGAAAATCGTGAAATACTTCGCTCATATCAATTTATTTTTTTTGGTTATTCCAATTTTTCCCAGTCAATGGTAACGCCCTTCCCGATGATGTCTGCCGTCCACCTGCAGAATGCCATACCCTCGTATCCGTCTGGATCACTGGCTACGGCAATAGCATACTGTACGCAGTCGCTCTCAGTCTTGATTACCTTCGGGTAGAAGTCCGCATAAGCCATATTAGCCAAATAGAGAATATCCCCGAGGGTCGTGCCCTTTGAGATTATCTCGTTGTTTGTTGCCAAACGGATTTCGTCTACCGTCCATCGGTGGCTCGTTCCGTCTACGTTCTTCATCTGCTCGCTTGCCTTGATTGCTAGCTGCTTCGTGAAATGGTAGCCGTGCTTGGCAACGTATGCCACGTACCCACTGGCTCCCATGAGTGCCTTTGCTGCCTTTTCGTATGGTAAGCCGTGGATGATGCCGCTCTCTTGGTGCTGGTGTCGCTCTTCCTCGCTATCGCAGGAATGGCGCAAAACGATGATTTTCTTCATAGTGCGCCCTCCTATCCTAGTTTGTCGAGTAATTGCTTAACCATGCCACGAATGCCGCTTATATCGCCCTCAAGTGCCTTGAAACGCTTTTCCGTTTCCTGCTTCTCCTTGATTGCCGGGTTCAAAGCTGCAAGAAGTTCCTCGCCCTTGGCTTTCCGCTCCTTGCTTGGCTCGTATGCCTTGATTATCTCATCGGCTTCATTTACCAACTTGCCTACTTCGGGCAAAAGGTCTGCCTTATCGGTTGCCAGTACGGTTTCGCCTGCAAAGGTAACTCCAAGGTGTTCGGGTATGGTGTAGATGGTCTGTTTCCCCTCCACCTCGATTGTTACGTCTCTCATGGGCTGTCCGCTGCTGGAAATAGTTGCGATGCCAGTGTTGATGTGCGGTTGGTTGTCTACGACCTTGCCTTCCTTAACTTCCACCGTCTGCTTGTCTAGCAGATAGACCGGGTGATTTCTTTGTATATTCTTAAATTCCATGATACGCTCTTTTTAAATAATTCGATAAATAGACAAAAAGGGGTCTCACTGCTAGAACAGCGAGTTGCCCCTTGATAGATTTTGTTCAGACCGCCTACGCTCCAGTGGTGGTTGTGGTGGTCTTCAACGCTGCAATAAGTTCAGCGTTCTGTCGCTGCTGGCTCAACTCCAGGCGTGCATCGTTGTACCGCTGCTGCAAATCCTGCTGCCAGTGATTGTTAAGTACATCGATAACTCGCTGGGTGTTGTCTTGGTTCGAGCGGATGATGTCGCACTTGTCCTGCTGAAGCTGGAAACCGAGTGCCGAGAAGCCTCGCTCTATGCTGCGGTTGTTGAAATCGAATCCTCGCTGCATCGAGTTCTCGATGTCCTTCTGCCCCAGCTGGTTGTCGTAGCCCATCTTGATGATGTTCTGCTGCGTGGTGCAGCAGCAGTCCTTCAACTGCTGGATGATGTTGAGGTTTCCGAGGTTCGCTGCGTTGATTACTCGCTCTGCGCTGAAACCAACCTTGCCGCCTACATCTTGGATTGCTGCCTGCACGCCACAGACTGCATTCTGCAGCTGGTTCATATCGCAGTTAAGATTCTGCGCCAGCTGACCAAGAGCAACGTTGTTGCCCTTCACTGCGTCCATCAGGAGAGCCGTATTATTGCCGTCCTGCATCTGTGTGCGAAGGCTCGCAATCTGATTCTGCAATTCCGTGTCCTGCAAATTGCCGCCACGGTTATTCCAGTCTCGCATCCAAGCCATCATCATCATATAGGCAAACGGGTTATTCATCCAGTTGCCCATACCACCGTTCATTGCTGCCAGCATAGTCGCTGGATCATTGTCTCTACCTCTAGCGAGCAACGCTGCTGCTAGGTTGTCATTGCCACCGTCCCCAGTGCAATAGACTTTTTCAATTGTGTCTGCCATAAAATTTTGAGTTAATTACGTTACGGAAGCCAAATATTGGAATCCGCTGCAAAGTTACTCTGATTTTTGGATCGCTCCAAAAAGTTAGTGCAGGGGTATTTATCGAATTATTGTCAAAGAACGCTTTTGGTTATTTTCTTTTTGTTTCTTGATTAAATACAAATCGGCTCTACGTCCTTGTTTAGCAAGGTCGCTTGTGCCGTGGCAAGTCGATAAACTCGAGAAGTGCTGATGTATGTGTAAGCCATCTTGCAAAGATGTCTCACTGCTGGAACGGTGCGGTTTAATACGGTCGCAGTGGTCGTTATGCTGAATCCTGCGTGTATCATCTGCTCAACGACCATACATCGTGTCATTACGAGGTTTTCGGCTCTCGACTTGCCGAGAACGTCTTCTCTCGTAATGCTCAACTCTCCGTTCGGCAGTTCAATAGCGCAACACTTTATTACGTTGTCTATAACTCGCCATAGTTCTTTCTCCTTGTCATTTATAATAAAATGTTTTAATCGTTGCCCAACATAGAATCAATCATTCCATCAATGGCTTCATCGGTCATACTCTTCTTAATAGAAGGATCTGCGCCAATTGACTTCATCATCATAGCTATCCAGGGGTTGTCACTCTCCAGCGTGGATTGTATCTGCTCTTTGTATGCTTCGTGAAGTTCGCCCGATTCCTTGAAATCCAAAAGAACCGTGCGCAAGGCTTTTACAGCGTAGTTATCCATCAGCAGGGGATTGTCCCTTGCCGATGATAATTTAGTAAGAAGCACAGCCAGTGCTTCATGTAATTGTTTCTTATTCTTCTTCATATTGTCTTACTTTTAAATTTCTAAAGTCAGCGACTTAGAGTTCAAGTTTACCACCACAAGCATATCTTCTTGAGGTTTTAGTAACTCCTGCTTTAGGAGTTACTGGTTTTGCTCTACCTGTTTTATTTATCATAATAATTTATTTTATTTATACAATTTTATCTGTTTGTAACAACTCTGCAACTATTAGCTTTCCATCTAATTTGATGAAGCGTGCATAAGTATTATACGCTGTAGCCAGGGAATTAAGGTTCTTTAATATTGGACCAGTGTCTGTTATCGCCATTTTATATATCATAGATACACCCTCATTATTAATACAATATGTGTATCCATTTCGTGCTCCTGCGAAGACTATCTCCAAGATACCTCCTTCTGATGCACCCTTAAACCAATTAAATACATCAATATGACCTGAACTATTCAAATTAATAATTTGATGATTTGTAATAAAGGGAATCTCACGTTTACTTTGAGAATTAAATTGAATGTTACTAGAAGCAACACTTACAGTCCTATCCATAAATTTAAGTAAATGTTTTAATCCATTTAAATCTAAAAACTTCATATTAATTAATTTTTAAAATTATTATTAAGCAAATAAAGCATCAATCTCTGCTGTAGTTATTGCGCTATCTGCTGTTGCGCCATTGGCGATGCCGTTCAACTTGGTTTTGAGTGCTGCCGTGAAGTCTTCGGTCGAAAGCCCCTTCCCGCTTACCACGTCTACTTTCTTCGCAAGGGCTGCATTTACGTCTGCCGTCTTAGCATAAGGCGACAAGTCGTAGGTGGTGTTCGTGTCAGTCCATGGAACATTAACGTATGCCTTCTCTCCATCCATCTGCACTGGATAATTTCTTCCGTTGGCTACATAGCCTACTTTAATACCTCCTCTAGTATTAGCAGTTGCAAGAGGGAGAAAATAATTGTTTGCCCTAGCCTCGATGCCATCCAACTTAACCTTGTCTGTATTACTCATTGCTCCAGTTGTGGAACTGCTAGCAGTAGGCATAAATTCTGATACAGAGATGCCATTTCCCATGGTAATAGCTAGGAAGAGACTAGAACCTCTTTGCTCCCAAACCAAATTACTTAGTGTCTCACTCTTCTTAGCATAATCTGCAAGGTCTACTGTAGCACGGAAGTTTCCGAGTTTCTCCCATTTTGAAGCATCATAAGTTGCACTGGTATCACCAGTATAAATATATTCCTTATATTGATTCTGTGAAACACCACTAGCATCTTTAATAAGATAAATATGCTTCTTAATATTAGTTGTAGGAAGAGCAGTTACTACTTCTGCAACTGTAGTATCAAGATTACCTAATTGCCTTAATGGAACATTGCCATTTGAATCAAGTCCACAAATGCCATTTGCTGCATTAATAGTCTTGGTAGAGCCATCAGCGATAAGAATCTGCGAAGAAGTTCCATTTATTATGTGTATTTTCTTTAATAGCAAATCACCAAATTGAAGTTTGGCAACCATTTCTGATTGCTTATCACTATTAATATTATAAGAGATGAAGCCTGATGGCACAAGAGTTGTAGATGAAGAACTTACATTGTTAACTTTCAGTCCCTCATTATCATCATCCATTTCAATTTCACTTGCTCCTTTAGTTTTGACAAATGAAGCTTTAATCTTCTCCCAAAAATAAGCTAAACCTATTTCATCTAAAAATTTCATAATCTATTGTTTTAAATTGTTATTTACTAGTAATATCTGTTATCTGTTCCTCCGTGATTGCTGGAGGGAAGTCCTTCGTCACGATGTCGGTCACTCTGTTTGAAATATCCTTGTAGATGTCCGTGCCGAGTTTTTTTGCTGTCACGCTGCCGTCTCTGATGTTTCCAGTTGATATACAGTCCTCGGTCAGATGGTCGTGTTTGACCGCTCCCGGTTGTATTTTATCTGAGGTCACACAATTGGATGCTAGGTGTCTGTTCTTTACAGAGCCATCGGCAAGCTTCGCTGCCGTTATCGCCCCATCCGCAATTTGCGCTTCCGTTATTGTTATCTTGGCGAGTTCACTCTTGATAATCCTAACGACCGCATCGTTCTCCAGTTTATCGTCCATCATGGCAAGCATCCTGCTTAACTCGACAACGATGTCGTAAATTTCCGTGCCGACACGCACCGCTGTGTTTTCTCCAACCTGCGTTGCATCTCGTATCAGCTCTGCCATACGGAGCATTTTTTGAATATCCTCGTTCATGTCTTATGTGCTTTTAGTTGCCTATTGCGTGAATGTGTGCCCTTGTTCCTCGCTGTGCCTTCACTTCTCCTTTCGAGGTGAATGCCTTGAGATATTCGAGTGCATCTGATAAATATCTTTCCGCCATATCCATGATGTCGTTGTATTGCTTGTTGTTTGAAACGTCTTGAACATGGTCTGAATAATCGTCTCTGTGGCGCATTCCACCTGCTCGGCTTATAATTGCGCCATCGGCACGAAAAAGCCTCGCATACGTGAAATAAGCGAGTGCTTTGCGTATTCCGCTGGTGTACTTCTGCACCTTGGTTTCTTCTTGGCTGCAATCGCCCTCCTTCTTGGTGGTATATTCGCCACCGTCCAGGAAGACCGCAGGCTGGAAATCGGGCAAGACTGAATCGTCCCACTCTCCCTGCTCGGTCGCTGCCTTGAACCGCTTCCACCCGATGGCTGGTATGATGTTCGCATCTTCGCATTCTCGAATGTATGCGTTCACTTCATCCTTATCTAGGTGTACGCTGGTCGGTCTTGCCAGTTCTCGGAACTGATCAACCGTGATAAGTTGTTTTCTTTGTTCTCCCATAGGCTCAATCAATTAATCTATAGTGTTGTTTCCTGCCGCTTCGCTGCTAATATACTTCAACGGCTGCAGCTTGGGGTCTAGGTTCTGAATGGCAGAATCGTGCCAGTTCTCGAAAATCTTTTTGAAGGCTCGCTCGATGAAACGCTGCTCTGTCGTTACCTCTCCGGCATAGTACTCGTAGGCATCCTGCATCACCTTCCCACTGAATCCAAGCTTGCCAATACGAATTGAGTAGAAGAGTTCTTGGTGGAACTGTGCGTAGATGCGTTCAATAACGCTGCTGTCTGTTACAGAAAACTCCTTGTCGAAGTTCTTAGTCGGGAAGGCGACAACCTTTGGTTCGTCTTCCTCGTTCTCAACCTCTACAGCAAGAATCTTCGCTGTGTTCTCGTCCCCCTGGAACTGCAAAAGGTCTTCATCGGAAATCATCTGTCCGCTCTCCACCTCTTCGCCTTCCTCGTTGAACTTCGGAACGCCTTTTTTTGTTACAATCATACACGATACGAGGAAGTTGTTGCGGACGTTTCGCATCTTGACGTTACCCAGTCCCTCATCGGTCGAAATCTCCGTGATGGCTGAATCGTAGCTGGCGGTCGGATAAATAAACTGTCCGTCTAGGCTCTGCCACAGAATCTGCCCCTTGTAGCTGTCGATGCCGCCAGCGTTCTCAATCTGTTCAAGAACGATGTCGGGGTCGGGATTGAAGACGTTGATGCGCTCGATGGTCTTCTCGTTCACCATCAACCGCTTTCCGTTCCTCGTTTTCTTCTGCTCCCAGTCAGGATGCAGCAAGACGTGCGCCACGCTCCCCTTGTCGTCCGTCTCTTCTAGTCGACAATTTTCGAAGGGTACGTGGCTCACGCTCGACACCTGCCCTAGAACGTTGTAGTTAACATGAAGGGCAAAGCCTCCAAAGCGTGCGAGGTCTTGCGCTACGTTCCGGAGCAAATCGTCTGCCGTGTCCCCCTGCTGGTTCATCGCCAACGCTGCTAGAATGTCGCTATCAAAGCCGTAGCCCTCAATGAATCGGGCATATCGGTTAAGGCACAGCATTGCCGTTCCGCTGGCTTCCGTGATGCGTGCGAGGTTCTGCGGATAAAGATTATCATATCCGTATGCCTGCATCTTGAATCGGCTGACGTAGCCAATATCAACCCTTCGCTTTGGCTTTTTAACTGTTTTAACGTTCATACTGCTTGTGTCGTTTTACTTGTTGTTTTGTTACTCTTCCTTGCCTGCTTTCTCGGCTTGGTCGAGGTCTTTTTTCTTGTCGCTGCCTGCTGCTTTTTCGGCAGGATCTTTCCCGGTGGTATCATCTGCACCGCTGTCGCTGCCTTCTGGCTGCTGCTTGTTCTCGATGAGTTCATCGCTGGGTATCTTCTGAAAGTAGCTTTCCATGTGTGGGTACTTCGTCAGATATTCGTGCGCTACCTTGTCGGTCAGGTTCTCGTTAGTGAAAATCTTACCATGGTAGAAATCCGGGCAGGAAATGATAAAACCTGCCTTCATTGCGTAATTACATGTTTTTGGCATTGCCTTTTCTTTTTTGAGTTTTAGATATATTTCTATCAGAGCATCGTGGTAACACTGCTGGCAGGTTGTCGGGACAAACCGCTTTCGTGTTACCTCGAAGTAAAGAGTTTCGATAACCGCCTTGTCGGTTGCATCAAAGGGACTGTCGAAACGTTCCTTCAACTCCCCGACCTTGGCTGTTGCTTCCTTGTATGTCATAGGCTACGCTGCTGCTTCCGTCAGAAGGCTCTTATACTTGGCTGCTGTGGTCTCGCTGTCTGTGTCGAAGAAGAAATAAGCTGCCTTCGGTACGCTCTCCTCTTCCAGCGTGATAAGCCAGCCACCCTCGGTGTCGTCTGAGTACTTGTCGTTCTCGCCTGCGCTTGCCTTCAGTGCCTGCGCATATCCGAACACCTGATACTCTGCCTTTCCGTCCGCTCCCTTAGAGAGGTTGCGAAGGATGATAACGAACTTTCCGTTCGCCAGTCCGTCAATGATATTTGCGCAAACGTCAGGTGTGTTAGCCAATACCACGACTGCTACGGTGTTCTTCCAGCTGTTGCGATACGTGCCAACGGTCAGCTCAGTCTTGGTTCCAGTGAATGGCTTGCTGCCTTCCTGCCGGATAGCGTATGCTTTCTTGCCAGTCTTCAAAACTAATGTTTTAATTATATTGCCCGCTACAACGGACTTGGTGAAGTCAATGTCGTCTCGGTTGATAATAAGTCCATCGCCCTCCAGTCCCTTTGTTACCTGGTCTTCGCAAGGGATGATGATGTCCTGGGCGATAAGGCTCTCGCAAGTTGTTGTCATATTAATTCGTTTTAAATTGTTATATCCCCAACACCGTTTTGTGGGTGTTGAGGATTGTCAAAATAACTTAATACTAAACTGAAAATTTGGAGCGATTAGTAAGCTGCATGGATCATGTCCTCTTCGAGGAGAGCCGTTCCAATCTTACCTGTAGCATAGAGATAGTTTCTGCGCTCCTTCTGGTCGAACCAGATGTCGAGGTCGCTGATGAGTGCATCGGCATCAGTGCCCACCATAAGGTGCTTCGGGTTGCAGAATACCGCACGGTGTGGAAGGTTGACTGTCGTCTCGCCCTTCTCGTATGCGTTAATCATTCTATCCCAGATGCCGACACGAGCAATCTTCACTCCGTTGTAGGTCGCTAAATCGAATCCATCGAACACCTTCTCCCACGGCATAATATCGTGGTAGGTCTGCTTGATGTCGTAGGTCAATGCGTCAGCAAGCGAGCGTGTCATAAGCAACACGGCATCGCTATCGTCAACGATACGTGTGTCCACGTCCATCAAGATGGTGTCAACGAGTGTTGTAGCCGTACCCTTTTTGCGCAATGCTGAAACCTGCGCTGCTGCCGTGGTCTCGCTGTTGGCTGCGATGGTGGTGTGGTTCTTTGCTGCTGTGGCTGTAAAGATGCGCTTGAAGAGACCGTCACAGACGTTGAACATATTAACGTCCGATCCTGCTGTCAGCTTGCCTCCACCTTCACCTGCCAATGCTGCCGCCTTGTCACCGAACCAGCCGAAACGCCAAATCATCTGCTGCATGGCTCGCTGGAGTGCATCGGTGTAGATGGTCATAAAGTCGGTGCTGGTAAGGTCGCCAATGGCTGTGCCAGTCTTCAATGAATACTCAGCGATGGTTCCCTTCAATGCCTCGTAGCAAATCTTGATAGGGATTTCCCACTGCCCGAGTTCCCAACGCTTCTGAGAGTTGGCGATACCCTTCTCTTCGTAGGTAGGGTCGCAACCGCCACCTGCCTTACCGACCATTTCCATCTCACCGATGAGTGCGATTGGATCATCGTTCTTGACCTTCATGATGTTCACGAATGAAGAAAAATCCTCATCTTGGTAGAAGGTTTCCTGCACGGCATCCTTGATGCTTGCGAGGTTTTCTGGCTCGAGTTTAAGGTTCTCGAGTTGCTTTTTTGTAAATCCTGCCATTATTTTCTTTTGATTTAATGGGTTAATACTTGGTTACTTCTTGCCCTTTTTGTGGAGTTTGGCAAGTCTCTCCTTGATGGCGTTCTTACCTTCCTCGACAGCGTTCACGTTGTCGCCTGCGCCTTTGCCGCTTGGCTGTCGCTGTGCTGGCTGGTAGTGGCTGCTGTAGCCTGCCAGCACCTTCTCAGCACCGCCTGCCATCTTCACGGCATTCAGGATGCGCATGTCTTCCTTGCTCTTTGCGAGTTTCTGTGCGCCTGCCAGCTGTGCCTTCGTGTCGTTCAACTGCTGCTTGAGTGCTGCTACCTGCTGCTTCAACTTTGCTACGGTGTCGTCGGTGCTTGATGCGCTGCCGCCCTCACCGCCTTCACCGCCCTCATTGTCGGTGTCGTTGTCGGTGTTGTCTGCGGTCTGAATGTCGGTAATTACACCGTCCTCGACAACAATTGTCTTACCGTCCGGCATTTCAAACGTTCCGTCCGGACTTGCCTTGTCGCCAACTTGTGGATCTCCCTCTTCACGCTCAACGGTCAGTGTCTGTCCGTCTGCTGTGTTGAGTTCCATCGCCTTTGGCTCTGCCTTGGCTTGTGGCTCTGCCACCGCCTTCTCTGCTTCCTCCAGTGTCTTCACGCCCAACTTAGCGAGAATCTTGTCGAGGAGAGAAGCCTTTACTTCTGTTTTCTTCTCCATTGCTTTTGGATTTTGTTGTTTTGAATTAATAAAACTTTCGATATTGCGTTTCGATGCGCTTGCGCTGATTGGTGCAACGGTGCTGCTGATAAGACCTAGGCGCAAAGCCTCGCTGGTGCTGATAAAGATGTCCTTATCCATCAAGGCTTGTATCTCTTCCCTATCGCACTCGCAACGCTCTACGTATGCGTCCACCATCTTATCCTGCCACATCTGCATTTCCTCGCTCTGGTTCTTCAAGTCCTTTGCGTTCAGCTGGTCGCCCAAACACCAGCCGGGAACCCACGGATTGTGCAGCAGGAAGGCTGCGTTCTCGTATGCCTTGCGGCTCTCCTTAGGTGCTGCGAGCATGATGATTGTTGCCATGGATGCTGCCTTGCCCTCAACGGTGCAGGAAATCTTCTTTCCGCTCTGTCGCAGTCTGTCGTAAATCGCCCAACCCTCGACCACAGAGCCGCCATTACAGAAGATGCGCATATCGATATTATCATCGTCTTTCGGTATGCTTGCTGCAAAAGCATCTATGTCTTGAAAGCATACGCAATCGCCTCCCCACCATTGATACCAAAATTTATTGTCTTGACTGTCGATGTCGTTGTATATTCTGAGTTTTGCCATTGAATCGTGATTTTTTAAGTTTTAAAACGCTGCAAAGATACGATATTTTTCAATATGTTTATCTCATAAGCAGTTAATTTTTCTAAACAAGCCGAAATTTTGCGTTCTAAGCGGCTTTTATTGCCTTTGGTGTGTAACCTTACCACCTTTAAGCGAAAACCGCTCAGAACGCAAATCTTGAATAAATAACTACACTTTAAATCCTGCCGATATTCTCTATCGTCTGCACTCTACGCTGGGTTCGGTTTATTTCCTCAACGCTCACTACTGGCTGTGGAGCCATCTGATACCCTCTTGCTACAGCTGCCGCCAGCATATCCATACCGATGTTGCTGCCTCCGTTGTTAACTACGATAGGAACACCACCGCCTAGCTGGTTGAATGCGGATAATATCGGGCTGAACATCGAAGTCGCCTTGGCGGTCATTACGCTCTCGCCATTACTAAGCCTTGCCGGGATGCTGTCGCTCGTTCCGGTTCCAGAGCCTTGGACGTAGCCACCAGTGGAAAAGCCCTTGACGGCTGCTTTCGCTCCGGCAAGGGCTGCCTTGGTTAATGCCATCATGCCTGCTGCACTGGCAACGCCAAACCACGACTTTTCTGCCAGCTCATGTGCCAACATCTGTGCATAGTAAGTCGTGATTGCCATCTCAATCGCATCAAGCAAAGATGTGAGCATGGATTTCAAGAAGTTGTGGAAGGATTTGTCTTGCTCATTGAAGAAACTAGACAGTCCATCGCCCAGCGTAGAAATCATGTTAGCCATCATCTGCTGGCGTTCACCGATTTTCTGTTGCTGCTTCTTGTTCGAATCGTCTGCCAGCTGTACCTCTGTGTCGTTCAACTGCTGCTGGAGCTGCTTCTGCGCTTCCGTGTTCTCTTGGGTCATTGCTAGCTTCTGCTCTAGGAAAGCCTTATACCGCTCCAACTTGGCTGCGTTGTCGTTCTCCTCATCGCTAGTGCCACCACCCAATATATTTGCATCCTTGCGTGCCTTCTCTGCGTTCTCGAACTCCTTGTTGAGTTCGTCCACAATTTCCTTCGCCTGGTTCTTCAAGTCCGCTTTTGCTTTTATCATGATGTCGAGAAGTTTTGCCTGCATCTCCTGCGCCTTTTCCGCTCCGATTTGCCCTGCCGCCACGTATGCGTCAATGCTTCGTGCCACCATGTTCTTCTCCAGCTGTTCGAGGTCGTTGCTGTAGTCTCGCTCGTTGTCGTACATGCCTGCGAGGTATCGCTTCTTAGCATCCATTACTTGCTCGTTGTACTTGTACTGTATAAGCGCAATCGCTTCCTGCAATTCCTTTTCCTGCTTCTTCCTGCGCTCTGCTTCTGCCTTTGCCGCCTTGTCGGCTGCTGCCTTCTCCTTCTTGGTCTTAGGGGTAGTGCTGGCGATATTAGTGCCGTCCTTGAGCTTTGTATTGTCGGTTGTGGCGGTCGCCATGGATGGTGCATCTGCGCTGACTGGTATCTTGATGTTAGCATGGTTAAAAGTATTCTTCATGCCACCCACGATAGCATCAGCCATTCCGCTGCCGAATTTCTTCAAGTCTCCCCAAGCCTCCTTCACGGTATTGCCAAGACCCGAAAAGATGGAGTTAAAGCCGTCTCGCATCTTCTTCACGTCAAAGGAGAAAAAGCCCTCAAACATCTGCAACAGTCCCCTCGCTGGTCTTGCAACAAGCTTAATGGCATCTATGATGATGTTGAAGGCAACCAAGGCAACCTGCCCGACAGACTTAAACGCAAAGCCTATCAACTGAATCAATCCCCTAAATGCCACGCTTTGGTTATAAAGGTTGATGATTGCCCTCAATAGTTTCGTTAGATGGTTGCTCACGAATGTTGCCGCCTGAGCCTTCATCATTTCGAAGCCGCCACCAGTAACGTCAAAGAGTGCACTTGCGGTATCCTTCAAACGCTTGTTGGCTTCCACCTGCTTTTCCTGAGCCTTGGCAACATCACTGGATTGTTCCTTGACCTTATCCATGTTCATCTCAATGTCTCCGAGGGTCTCGATGTACTTTAGACCTGCATCCTCGCCAGGACCTCCAAATATATCTGCGATGGCTTTTCCTACCTTGGCTGATGAAGCAGGGTACTCCTTCAGCTTGTTTCCGACCTCCTGCATGATGTCAAATGTGGTCTTGCTACCGTTTTGCAGTTCTTTCTGAACTTTCTCGCTTGATATACCTATGCCATCCAATGCGGCTGCTGTTGCGGTGGTCATCTCTCGAAGTCTAAGATTACCCTCCTTGATGGTGTCAAGACCCTTATCAGAGAATATTCCCTGCTTGGTGGCGTTGGTTGATATAGCCACGAATTGCTCCGCATTCAATCCAGCCTCCTTCAGGTACGTTGGGTATTCCTTCACGTTCTCTAGGAACTCATCACTAGCATTCGCACCAGCCACAAAGCCATCTTGCAAGAGCTTTAGCGATTCTGATACACTGATACCAAACTGCTTGCTCATTACATTTGCGGATTGCAAGGTTTCGCCAAAATCCACGTCAAACGTCTCGCTGATTGCCAAGGCTTGATTTCTCACTGATTTCATTTCGTCACCGAAAAGCCCAGTGAACTGCATGGTCTTGCGTGTGGCTTCCTCTATGCCCTTGTTGTAGTCATAGAACCATTTGAAAGCAATTCCGACACCAGCCACACCTGCCATGGCGAGGAAATAAGGGTTGGTCAATAAGGAAAGAGCCGTATTTTTCAACGCGCCAAACTTCACCCTTAGGTCTTCCACAGACTTTCCCATTTCCATAACCTTTCCGATTCCAGTATCATCAACAACATCAAAACCGAAAAACTCGGTATTCTGTAGGTCGTCAGCCGCCTTCATCATGGAATCGTAATAGCTGCCGACACTGCGCTGGAATCTTCCAGTAGCCTCCTCAGCCTCTTTCAGCTCCTCTATCAAGTCTTGAATATGCTCCTGCATCTCCTGACCCTTGGAACTATCACGCTCGGCACGGCTCATCTCATCATAAGCCTTCGTGGCATTTGAAAGCTGGGCGCGCAACTGCTTCAAGCTGCCTTCCTGCTCGTTCTCGGTGCGCACGTTGTTCTGTATCTCCTTTTGCAGCGTGCGCACGTTGTAACGATACTCCTTGATGGTTGCGTTGATAGCTTCCGTCTGCACCTTCATTTCGTTTGTTGTGATGGTCTTGTCTTTTTCCTGCTGCTGCAAGTCCTTGATACTTGCCTTCAACTGGTCTATCTTTTCCTTGTATCTTATGATGCCATAGATTGCATCCTCGTACTTGACCTTGATGTCAAGAATCTGCTGTTTGTCTTCACTTACCATAGTTCGTTCTTTTTAGTTGTTTAACTCTATCATTGTAACCTCGCAATATCCGCTGCTTGTGGTCTTGATTTCGAGAACTGCGAAATATGCGCCATACTGTGCAAGGTACACTGGCTTCGTTTCGTCAAAATCTAGTATATCCAAGTCCGACAGATTGAGCCGTTCCGTGATTACGTGCGCCCTGGCGATACTTGCTGCAAGCTGCTTGTACTTCGTATCGAATATGTTCTGAAGGTCAATATCAAATCGAAGTGCAGCTTGCTCCTTATCATCTCTTAGCGTCATTATCCGCTCCTTGCATCCCTTATACTCTCCACCATTCTTCATGCCGAAAGAATCAAGTGTTCTTATCGGTATGCGGTTGCCATCGCTGGCTGCAAAAGGTAGCGTCCATGTGTTCTGCTCATAGCCCAAAGTCTGGTTGCTGATTACGAGGTCTGCATCATAGTCCCCGGTTGTCTCTTCGTCTTCCTTCCACTTGTAGCGGTTGTGTTGCATAAAGTCTGAAACGGAATACTCGCTTTTCCGTGGTGCACCTTGGCGGTCATACGGAATGAGTTTTCCGCTCCAGTCGTAGGCGTTCGCCTTGTTTGCCCAAACTCTGGTAAACATGATAAACTGCACTTGCGTGCTGTTGGTCAGTTGCCTAGGGAACGAGCCAGTTATCAAAGCTAGAAACTTAATGAAGTTTGTTACCTCGATTTCAGGCAGGTTTATGCCGATAGGGAAACTTCCACCAATCGGAACGCTGTCCCAACTCTTGACGCTCGCAGTGATTTTGCCGCCATAAACGGAAGGCATGTTGACTGTGTTTATTCCGTGCATGATAGTCTCAAACGTCAGTACATCGTCCTTCTTTAGCGATATAGTGTTTGTCCCTGCCGAAAGCAAATAAAGATAGCCATCGATAGCATATCTGCGTAGTACGAACGGGTACTTAACCTGTCCATCCTCGTACTTCAAATCTCCGAACTCGTATTCCTGCGTGGATGCCTCACCTCCGGTGGTACTTGGTGTTGTTACGGTCATTTTCACGCCCATAGGCAACTGAATCTCCGCTGCGTCTTCAAACTGATGTCTGACGTAGTATTGCACTTGCACATCAAAGGTCAGTTCGCAATCCTTCGTTATCGTCAGTTTCTGTACATCGCTGCCAGTGCTTGGTGTGACTGATGTCAATGAGTTGTTGACGGAAAAGGAAAGCGCACCCAGTCCGTCACGGCTCTTAACGTCTGCGGTCAGATTACCGATAATTGTCTTGTCGTCTGCCTTGTTGTTGATGATAGGCACAACAAGGTTGTTCAACATCTTCTTTGCTTCATCATCCTGCCAAACGAAAGATACGCCCGTCTTCCTCGCTATCCTTGACAATAGCCAGTTTACGGTCACACATGGCTGCAAGAATTTTGGGGACGTTTTATATTCATCCACCGCCACATCATCGCCTACGAAATCCTCCTTATTATCGCCATCTATCATTTCGTGCATAGGTGTCAGCCCGGTAACTGATAGCGACAGAGTGCTGTAATATTCGGCAGGTGCATTCACTACGAGGTATGCAGCCCTTGCCTCTCCTCTGATGGTGTATACTTCCAGCGTCTCATCTTCTCCGCTCACGGATATAACCCGCATGTACTTATCCAGTACTGCATAGCTTCTGTAATCGCCCTTTCCTTGCGCTTGCACATTTGCCGTTGATGATGGCAAGAAGGGGATGAGAGCACAAATCGTGTCCGGTGCGTTCTCTATATTTCCACTGATGTACTTTCCTACCTCTGTGCCAGTTCTGATGCGTCCACGGCAAGACGGGTATTGTGTCGTGGTATACTTATTCCTCTGCACCAGATTAATACCAAAGTTATCTCTACTCTCAATTCGGTATGGATTGTAATAAGCAAAGAATATCCCCTTGCTCACGGCTTCCTCCCTTGTGTTCGGTGTGTTGTACTTTTCAAAAAGCACTCTGTCTGTCACTCCCAGTTCGTTCAGTTTCATTCCGCTCTCCAGTAGCTTCGTGAACGCTGGCATTATACCCCAGTAGATTGAAACCTCGATGCTTTCCTCGATGCTCAGAACGTTCAAACGTCCGTCCTTGATAATTTGCACACCTCCACGGAAATAACTGCACTTATGGAAAATATAGGGGTATCTGCTGCCGCTCTTCGGTCTGTCCGCTTGCTGCAATACTGAAAGATTATGCACCGTCCGTGGTAACTGGATGGTGTACGTGTAGTTTGAGGTTATTTTTGTGACGTCACGAAAAAGGTTGCTCTTGATGTCGAGCACCACATCGGTGTTCTCCGGCAAGTCCATCAAAACACCGTCAATGTAAAGTTGCTGGTCTATCATAGTCTCTGAACGTTAATGTTGTTAATAATCATTTCGCACACGAAATCCTGCAAGCAAGCTGTGCTCTTCGTGTAGCTTCCTGCCTTGATTGTTACGCTCATCCACTGGTCTTCCTCTTGCGTCCAGTCTCCCCCTAGGTACATGTCAACGACTGGGCTGCTGGCTAGGTCTTGCAGCATATCGAACGTATCACTGTCAACCAACGGGGCACAAAGTTTGATTGAATCCGTGCGCTCGTATCCCTGCCTTCTTCCGCTGTCGCCAACGTAGCCGTATATGTCGCTGTATTTACCCAGATTGTTGCGTATGAAACTCAGGTCGCTGGCTATTTCTCTCGTTTCCTCCCCAGACGCAAATAGCCAATAGCGAATGAATCCGTGTCGGTCAATCCAACGCAGATAGATGCCGCTCTCGGTATCGTCTCTGTCAATGCGCAGCAATAGTGACTGCTTTCCACCGGCAGATAGACAGAAAGTAAGGCCGAAAGTATTGTCAAACGTTCCCTGCTGAATCTCTCCATCGTAGTCGTAGATGTTCCAGTAACTGGCACCGCTTGGTAATATGGCTGCATTGAAGTCTATCATGTTGGTGTTCGGAATCTCAAGCAGCTTGTTGGGTGCTCCCTCGTAACCTATAAGCAGTTTGGTGTCCGCCTTACTTAAATACATACCAAAAGAGAACGGATAGTTGGTGAACCACGTAAGGCGTTTGTAGCCGTTCCAGGTCTCCCCGAACCTTGGCGCACCCCATACTACGTTCGTAGTGAATTCGATGCTCGCAAGCTGTCCGTCTCTGTCATCGTATGCGTTAACCTCAACTCTTATGTACTGGGATAAGTTATTGACGTCATAGTTTATCGTCCAGTCCACGCCTGCATTGATGCGTCCATCGAAAAAGGCTTGTACGTATGCCCTGGAGTCTGTAATGCACTCACCGTTGAACGCCTCCACATTGTAGGCTCGTTCCGTTTTGCCCCATCTGATTATTACCTCAATACACGATAGGTTGCTTCCACTCGCTCTGATGATGCAAGGCAAGAAGGCGAAGCACACTTCATCTGGATAGAAAAAAGAATATCCGTTGTTCACTGTCTGTCTCATACCGTCTCATTGTTAAGTTTGATACTTCCCACCGACTGGTGGATTAAGAAAATAAGTCGCTGCTCGAGCCGCTTCATCGTGTCGGTCACAACGTTGCTGTATACGTCAGCCCTGCCGCCAGTCCGGTGCAGCTTAGAACCCTTGCTGGCGATAGTGTGCGCGATGGCTCCTGCCATTCTCATGTCGCCACGCTCTTGTGGAGTATACTTGTGCTGCCGCTGGGTCTTGTAGGGGATAGGTCTGCCGTGCAGCCCCTTGTCTTTCATCCACTGCCGGATGATGCTACGGAAGCCGTATGGTATCTTTCCTGCCCTTCGTCCAGTTTCGAGAACCCCGAATGGCTTGTGTCCCCAGAGGATGGTTTCTTCCTCGCTGGGCTGCTCCACCTTTAGGCTCGCTATTGTGCGCCCCGATGCGTTCTGTCCGTTGATACGAATGTGGTTGATGATAAGCTGCCGTGCTCTCTCCACTTCCTCACGCATGATGAGCGATGCCGCCTTGGGGTCGAATTGTATTCCTCCCTTGCTCATACCGCACATCCTCCTATGCTCTGTGTCAGTTGCAGGGAGTACATTACGCCCGACACGATCGTGCTCAAACGCTCGATGATGGTCTCGTAGTACTGCTGCCCTTCCAATGGTTCGAACTGGCGCGACTGGTTGATGGCTCGTATCATCCTCGCCCCTGCCACCTTCATTCGGTCGATACACTCTCCGTTGTCTTCTCCTTCCGCTCCCCTCGGTACGGTGTCGAGATACGCCAGGGCAACGTTCACGGTGTCGTATACCCTGCCGTTGCGTATCTCTGTCGTGCCGCTGGCTGGGATGATGCAGACGATTGCCGGATAGTTCAGTTTCTCCAGCTTGGTGTCCGCTGTGTCCCAGTCCTCGAAAAGGTAGGTGTAGTCTGGTAGCGTGTCTGCTGCCAACTGCTTTAATGTTTCTCTGATTGTTGCCATAATTATCTAGATTTACGTTTCATTTCTTCCGCTTGCAACTTCTGCAGGTTCCGCTCGTACACGCTTCTCTTGTTGTCCATTTCCATGCACTTGTAGATGCGAAGCCATGGTGTTTTCAGAACTTGGTCGTGGTCGCTGATGCCCATCCTTACCGCGTACCAGTCCAACATGCCGAACAGACCAAAGCGCAGGGTATCTATGCCTGCTTCCTTCTCCAGTCTTGTTGGCTTCGCTGTGTCGGTGCTCTCGAAGAGTTTATTGATGCGCTCCACCTCTGATGTTACCCAGCCGATGAGCATAACGACATCAACCGCCCTAGCCTGCTCCACTTCCTTGTGGCTCAGACCGAGGACGGTTGTCACTATCTGATACAGACTTTCTTCGCTGTCTGATAGCTGGGAAAGGTCTATCAGCTGCCCGATGGATAGCTGGTTGAGATTGTCGGGCACTTGCTTTCCTCCAACGAAAGCTGGTCGTGGCTGCTTGCCGATTTTATAGCTGGTGTGCCTAGCAACTGCCAGCCAGTACTTGAATGTAGTGTTATTATCCATACGCTTTATAATTTTGTCGTTATCTTTGTCTCAATACGTGCGCCCTAGCCGTTCCATGGCTCGCTACGGATAACTTCTTTAAGGCTACGTATCGTATTGCGTCTATGCCGTGGTTAAATGCGTCTATAGGCTGGTTCGTTGTCTCTCCATCCCTTGACTTCTTCCACTTGTATTGCTGCATGTTCCCGATGATGCCGTGGCTGCGTCTTGTTATATTGATGCGAAAACGCTTCAAGATGTCGATGCCGTTGTTGATACTGTCCTTGCCTTTGGTGCTGCCGATTATCCACAGACCTCGGTTGTGTATCTCCTGAATGCTCTTAGGCTCTGCCGAATCCGCAATGATAAGGTCACGTTTCGTCCGTCCTTGTTCCTTGCATCGGTCTGCGATGTCATCGTTCGTCATTCCAGGCTGGTAGATTTCTTCGTCCACCCATAACTCTCCGTGCGCCAATATAACGTGCTCCAGCGCAGTTGGGTCGTTGGTGAATCCGAAGTCCATACCCCTGCATTCCATCTTCCACTCCTCCCTTGGTGGCAGCTTATCAACGATGCCCCAGTTGGTGAAGATAAGCCCGGTAATCTTTCCGGTCAATCCTCTTGCATAAACTCGCCACAGTTCGGGGTCGTCAATCTCTTCAATTTTCTTGTGTTCCTGCTCCGTGAGAAATCTGTTGTTTCGGTGGTCGCTCAGGATCAGTCGACAGTCATCCCTTCCGATGATGTTGTTGTGCACCCAGAAGCGTGCGCTTGGGTTGTAGTCGATGAACACCTGCTTTCGGGTTCGGATGGCAAGCTGCCAGAACACTTCGTAGGGCACACCGTTCGCCTCGTTCACGAACAGATAGTCTCGCTTACCGTTCTTCGCATCCTGCGCATCTTGGTAACTCTTGAACTCGATGATTGAGCCGTTCTTGCCTCGGTAGCTGCTGTCGCTCTTATTGTTCTTGAACCAGTCCAGCAACTCTGCCCTTGTGTGCAGGATAGTGTCGAGGTCTCGCATGGCTCCCACCTTCAGGTTCGGGAGGTCTTGACCGCACACCGTGATAATCACCCTTGGGTGCTCAAAAGAAAGCACTATAAGACGCTGCATGATGGTGTATGTCTTCCCCGAGGACGTGCCTCCTTGGTTCACGAGAAACCTTGGCTTCACGTCCGCATTCGGATCATAGAGTTCACCAATAACGTCAAATAGTGCCATTCTTTCAAACAATAAAAACTTAAAACAAAATTATGGTTAAATTATTCTTTATCCAATCCTTCACGCTCGATTACTTCCTGCTCGCTGGATGCGCAAGTATGTCCCGAGTTGATGTAGCGTACCTCGATGCCGCCTTGGAAGCCTGCGTTCAGGTCGAGCACAACCTTATCCAGTCCGAGCAGCTTGCAAATCTGCGTCTCTGCCTTGATGATGATGTCGAGGTAGCGTGGTTCTCCGAATCCTCGCTTCTCGGCATCGTACATTATCGCCTTGACGGTCTCGATTGAAATCTGCTTTCCTCGCTCATCTACGATTGGCAGTCCCTGCTGGGTCGCTGTCTTTTCGTGGTAGTCCTCTTTGGATTTCTCCCAGGCTTCCCACGCTTCACGTATCACCAGCTTCAACCTTGCCACCTCACTGGTTATTTTCTCGTCCGTGTCGGTCAGCCGCTCTTCCCTCCACTCCTTCAATAACCGCTGAATGTCGCAGTGCGCTTGATTGTATTTCGGTCTATCGAGCCGCTTGCGAACCTCCGCAGTGATTTCTCGCTCCGTCCAACCTCGGCGGTACAGAGGAGCAATGATGTCTAGGCGGTTCTGTATGTCGATGCGCTGCAACCGCAACTTCTCGTTATTACCTTTTGGCATAGTTAAAATTTCTTTGTTTTTTATTTAAAATATTCTTGAAAAAAGTTGCATATTTCAAATAAATTTCGTATCTTTGCAAACGTAATAAGGGAAGAGTCCTTATCTACTGAAACCCTCCGAGGATGAGGGAAAGTAAAATGAAATCCCAAAGTCTTATGAACGTACTGAAAATTTCATTGAAGATTTGGAAAATAGAAATCTTATCATTTACGATTAGATTATTCTAAGCTCCAAGGGGTGGTGCTCGAACCACCACCCCACTTTGGGATTTCGTTTGCAAATTTACGAATTATTTTTCATACAACCAAATTTTTAACGTTATGAGTGAATTAAACGAATCATCAAACAAATCTTGGGGTGGAGCACGCAAAGGCTCTGGACGAAAGAAAAAGTGCGCCAAGCGACTTTATTTCTCAGCCTCCCAGGAAGTATTAGATGCACTGGCAACCATCGAGGGCAACCAAAGCGACTTCATTTGTGATTGCATACTTAAAGCCACTGGCAGGGGTTAACCCTGCCTGCTGGCTCGTATAGCATTCTCTAATTGCAACCTCAATTCATTGTTATTTTTAAATTCACCAACAAAGTACGAAGAGCGCATTATACCTTTCTTTTTCACTCCACGCATAGTTTTGCAAAGATGCTCACCTTCCATAACGATAGCGATGCCAAGAGGAGGATTTTCTTTACCTAGGGCATCCGAAAGCATATCAACGATGTTTCGCCCCAATCGCTCTTGTATCTGCAATCTAGCAGCGCAATAATCAACGACACGACCAATCTTAGATATACCTAGTATCTTACCATTCGGGTTTGGAATGTAAGCAAACCAATATTTACCAAAGAATGGCATCATGTGGTGCTCGCACATAGAATAGAAAGTACCTTCATCTATAACCATACTATCATACACAATACCATCAACTCCATTTTGGAATGTGGTAATCTTCGGTTTCTGTGCAGGGTCATAACCTCGGTAAATCTCCCCGAACATTCTCGCAACACGCTCGGGAGTCCCCTTTAATCCCTCACGCTCCGAATTATCGCCAATCAACTGCAATAAAGCCTTGATGTGCTTTTGAATTTCTTCTTTTCTGTTCATTATCTCACCTCCAGTATTTTTTGAAGTTGCACACTAATCTTCCATCTTGGATTTTCCTTAACGTAACAAATCAAACTATTTACAATATAGCGATTTTCATTTTCTGCTCCAGTATCGCAAGGTTGCAAATAGTAGTAATCTGCCTTAATACCGAAATCTGTAACCTCATTCTCGCCAGTATATACTAGCTTTAACTCATTGCATTGCTTTATTGCCAATTCACCATTTTTCACGAATTGGCATTTAGGCGAACATGTTACCCAGTCTACACCAGCAGGAACCTCATTTGTTCCATTAGTCTCCATCGCAACAAAATACCCTTTGTTATGAAGCAACTCCAGCAGCTTAGAATTAACCTGCAGCGTTGGCTCGCCACCAGTCAATACAACAAATTTGCAAGAAGATGATTGTTTCATCACCTCCAATACAATTTCATATTCGTCCATTTCTGTATACTTTTTGAAATCGGTGTCACAGAATGGGCATTTGAGGTTACAACCACTGAAACGCACAAAGATAGCTGAATTACCTGCGTATGCTCCTTCACCTTGAATGGAATAAAAAATCTCGTTTACCTTCATATCTTAGTCCTCCTCATAGATTGCGATATTACCATCACTCTCTTGCACTTCTGCCTTATAGCACTCTGGGATTTGGTCTGTTATCCACTTAGCGATATTCTCCGCAGTAGGGTTGAAAGTAAGCAACTCGTTGAGATTACCGTGATCGAGATAGCCGTGAATCTTCTGCTTGATGTGCTTGAAGTCCACGACCATTCCATCTTTGTTCAGCTTTGCAGCCTTACAATATACAGTGATGTGCCAGTTGTGACCGTGAAGGTTTGCGCACTTACTTTCATACGAAAGCTTTAATTTGTGGCAAGCTGCCACCTCTATTTTCTTAGATACGTAATACATAAGCTATTTATTTTTATAATCTTGACATCCACAAGTTTTCTCATAAGTATGTTTCAACTTATCTACTTGAAGAAGCAAGAAGTTCGTATTATATTCTTTCTTGTTGTATTCTTGCACTCTTAGATATACATCTTCCCCATAATGCTGCTTTATCTTCTTGGTATTGATTGAGGAAATATGCTTTCCTTCAATATATCCGTACCTTTTCCCGATGGTCCAAGTAGTAGAATCAGCACTTGTGCAGAACCTGCATTGTCGAAGCAATTTCAATTCAGTGCAACCAAGGAGATGAATATCTATCGATGGTTTCTTTCTTTTGATGTAAGCCGCCAGTGCTGGAACTTGACTAACCTTTCCAGCTATTCTTAACTCCGGAACACTGATTGCGATATAGTCGCTAAATTCAATTAACCGATCAAGTCCTTTTGCCCCATCCTCTAGATGAAAGACATTGATGATTCTATTGTTAGGGCAATCATTACGAAGACGCTCACGGAACTCCCAAGCCTTAGAAGGGTTCAGTACCTTTTGGCAGTCCACCTCAACCATCGTAACACCTTGCGTATATTCATTGGTATATCTAACCAAACCATCATACCACTTATTGATAAGAGTCTCGTCTTTCTTGCCTTGCTGGCTACCAAACATCAACGTGAAAAGTCCGCTATCTTGTATAACGTGCTTCATATTATCCATGATGTATTTCGGAATCTCCTTATATGGGTTTTCCTTCTGCCACTTGAGTGGCATTATAGGAGATACCCCCCCACCAAACACGAGACGTTCAACGAATGGATAAGCGGTGTATAGACCGTAATTTACTCCCAACTCTTTTAATGCCAGGAATTGGTTTTGCACTTCGCAGGCTGCGAAGTGCACCTTAATATTACTCGGTAATCGTAGCTCCTCCATATCCGTCCTCCAAAACTTGCACCCTACTTGCATGAAAGTGCGTTAGTAACTCTTCGGCTATATCCTCGCAGGACATATCACCGAACTTGCAAGGCTCTCCATACTTATCCAAAAGATAAGTTTTAATCTCATTTTGCTGCTGATTAATTTCCAGTTGTCTATTGTTATGCTCCACCCTAAATGAAGCCCTAATAACAAAAACGTGACGATGTTTCGCCGCTAGATATAGGCAGAACTGGGGAGCGGTTGGATAGCGATGAAAGCCAACAATCTCATTATATGTGTTTACAAACCTATTCATATACCTTTACTCCTTCGTAATCCTTCAGTAATTCACGAACAGAATCGATGATTTCCTGCTTACTATCATCCATCTCTGACGGAATTTCTATAGTTATTTTACTTAAATTCTCGTTCTGAGCGGTTTTCTCTTCGTTTCCGATAGATTTATCATCTTCATCAAAAAAACCGCTTATATCGTAGTTATTGAAAGATTCCACACCCCAGTCTTTGAGAAGGTCGGTATTCCACTGGTTCGCCAGTGCATTGGTGTCCCAGTCTCCGAAGCCAGCATTATCCTTTATGATGAATTCTTTCTTCTGTCCTTCCGTGAGGTCTGATGCCTTAACGATAGTTGCAGTTGGCTGCTCCTTCCACTGGCTCCAGTAGTTGGCGATTGCCAGCTTCTCTGCATCGGTCAGTCGCTGGTCTGTGTCGAGAACGTCCATGATGGCTTCGGGTGTCATACTCACGATGTGGCAGAGTGCCCTCGTTCTCATATTGCCACCCAGTGCCTTGTAGGTTTCGTCTACGACTATAGGGCGAAGCTGGAGCATCTTAGGAAATACAAGAATGCTCTTTACCAGCTTTTGGAAATTCGCCTCAGTTATGGTTCTAGGGTTCGCTTCGTTCTCGCTGACCCTCGATAGTGCGATTTCTTCTGTTTTCATTTTCTTCTTGTTTTAAGTTCGAAATTTGTGCTTATCTGACAAATACTGGCGCAAAGATACGACTTTTTTGCTTTAGTTGTTTGTTCTTTGCCCACTTTTAACTTTTTCCAACACTTCGTTTTATCTTATCAATCAAAGGCTCGGATGGTCTTCTGCAGGGTTGTCTGCGGTTTCTTCGGCATCACTCTGACCGGGTATCCTGCACAGACCCATGCGAGGAGAAGTGCGTCTCTCTGGTCTTGGTTCATTCTCGGCAACTTTTGTCCTGCGCTTACAAAATAAGCAATTTCGTCCTGCGTGATTTTTCCGTCCTTCCCCTTCCAGCATTTTTTCAATGGCTTGATGATTTCGCAGGGGATATTGTAGTGTTTGCAGCACTCGACAATCAAGATTCCGGTCTGATGGTTCATTCCGGTAGAGCGTCCGATTGCTGCTGCCTTGACTGCCGTCATGAACCGATTAAGCACATGCCAGTTGCTTTTGTTGAGCCAGCCGCCTTCAATAACGACCTTAATCTTCTTGCAACTCTCGTTCATTGCCTTAAGGTAATCTATCAAAGCTGGGAAGTTCATTTTATAAGCGAGAAACTTCTTGTCGTCAAAGACTGCTCCAACTCCGCTTTCCTGATTGTCGGGGTCGATTCCGATTATAACTGTTCCTTTTTCCATTTTTTTCTTTAAAGTAATTATTTTGTTTGAATTTCACGCATAAGCGTTTATTTTGTTTTGCTGGTGTAGTTTATTATCCAACACCCTTTACGTGCGCATATACGTGCGCACATGCGTTATTATCCCTATCTTTCCCCTACCCCTTTCTTTCCCTTCTTTTCGGTTGCGATAGAGAAAGCTGGCAGGGATTCCGGAAGTTGTGCCTGCGGGTGCAAAATAAATGAATAACAAAATGAATATGTTGCAGGGTTCTTCCTTCTTCCACCGCCAGCCGAATGAATAAAAGCATAATTTTCTAACGATTTCTTTTTCTTACTTCCTCATGTACCACCTCGCTTTCTTTGTTTGTTGTCAGACTTCGGGAGATGCGTTTCCGGCTCTCATATCTTAATTTCAAGATGTTATAAGTTTATTTGTTTTGATATTAGAGCCTATCTCCTTCTGTCCTCGCTGGTTAATAACTCTATTATTGAACTCACGACCGATTATTCTTTTTGTTCTCTAGCAGCCATGCCAGATGCGCTGCCTGCTGCGGATTCTTGAACATGGAAAGAGCCTTCTCTACGTCCGGCTTCTTCCTCTCACGCATCGCTCTGTCGGCTACCCGGTTCTTCGTACCGTAGTTCCTGTAGTGCTTACTCCAGTACTCTTTCTGATACGCCAGGTATTTTTCCCGGTTTCTCTTTCGCCACTCCTTCGTGGCTCTTAGGATCTGTTCCCGGTGTTCCTGGTAGTACGTTCTGTTCTTCTCCCTTGTTGCGAAATCGCTCATTACATTCGAGTATTACCTGATGTTCTACATATTGCTTGCGTGCCGGGCAGTATATGCCATTTATGCAGTTTCGCCCGGCATCGCAAGCCTTGCATAATTCACTCGCCATACGTTCTAGAATGGGTCTGACGTGAAGGCGAGGTACTCATTGCCATCGTATGAGATACACTGAGCGAAGCTCGCTGGTTCTCCACTATGGATAGGCAATGCGGTGTGTCTACTCTCAAACCCCACTCCACGGTCACGAATAAATAACGCAGGAAACCACTTGTAGTTATCTCCGCTCCTCACCAGCACCTTATCGAAAGGCTTGAAGGCTGGCTGCTCCTTCTCTTCCTTCCCATTCTTCCAGATGTCGTAATGTTTGTTGAACAGTTCGACTTCGTTCTCTGTCGCTTCTCGAAGTTCCTTGTTAACGCTGATACGCAGGTCGAAGGCTTGGTCGGTAACGAACTTCTCGTTCTCGATTTCGTACTGGTTGCCGAATGTCAGCGTGTCCTCGCTCTCGTTCTTGCCGATGAGCTTGCCGATGATTGTCAGTTCTCCGTCCTCGTCTTGCTCGTTGAAGACGTAAAGATTGCCCAACTCAAACACTGGCTTCTCAATCTCCAGGGTCTCACGGTTCAGCTTACCGTCCAATCGCTCCTCGATGGTTCTGATGTAGGTCTTGGCTGCATCCTCTGCCTCGAGAGTGAATACTTCTGTAATGGCATTACTGCATACTCTTTCGTAATAAGGTGCTATGCCGCTCTTGACATAGTAATGCTTACCAGCAAAAATGGTGTATGTATCATCCGTAAACTTCTCGAAGATAATATGAACACTTCCATCTTCGGAAACCAGCACGTCTCCCTTCTTCCAGGCAAACTTGCTCCAGTCTCTCATTTCTTTCGAAGGGAAGAGCATTACTTCTCCTCCCTCCATCCATCTACCGTTCTTGTCGAAGCGATAAATTCTGAGGTCTTTTTCAGTCCTGATTATTTCATTGTTTGATGGAAGAAAAGTAAACACAACATTTCCGCACATTGGCGTGTATAACTCTGTGCCATACTCAACACCCTTCAATATCTCGTAAATATTAATATCTTTCTGTTCCATTGTCTGAATGTTTTTATTGTTTGTTATTCTTGTTCTTTTTGTTGTGATTTTCAACTACCCTTATCATTTCATCGGTCACGGTCTCGATGAAGTCAAGGCAGGAAACCTGCGCTTTTGTGTAGGCATCTGCAACCTTCTTTGTCGGAAGCATTCTCAATGCCACGGCAGTAGCTTCTTGGTGCGTAAGCTGTAGTTCGAGGATGGATTGCAGGAAATCCAGGCTCACGGTCTCTTCTCCTGCCAGTTCTGCAAGTCTCTTAGCCTTTTTCATTATCTCTACAGACCTGCGTTTCATTTTGTGCTTGAATTCTTCGTTTACTTCCATGTTCTGAATGTTTTTTATTGTTTACAACTTAACGTGTCCGAGTTTAAAATAAAGTTCCAACAGTTCCTGAGTATCGAGCCAGAAGTCGGTGTTACCAACGAATACGTGATGATGATGATTGTCATTGATGATTTCTATCTTTTTCATACGCTAGCCCTCCAGTATTTTGTTAATATCAGATTGCTTGTAGAAAGACTTGCGCCCAAACTTGATAGGAATCAGATATCCCTCTTTTTCCCATCGCCACAAAGTATTTTTCGATACGCACGCTATGTCGGCTACTTCATCGGGCGTTAAATACTTTTCTTCTTTCTTCTCTGCCTCCTTGGCTGCCATTGCCTCAGAAACGATTGTAAGTGCAAACTCTTTCAAGTCGGAAAGCGTTACGACTATTTGCACGTTTGCTTCGCTTTCAATTAACGATGCGATGTTCATATTTCAACTACGTTTAAAATTGTTTGTGTCCGAATTGTAATCCTTCAGGATACATTCAAGTGCCTTTACCTCATCATCTGCCAGCCAGATGTCTCTGTCGCCAACTGACAGATGATGAAGACCACACTCACGGACCAGTTTTATATCAACTCTGTACATAGCCAATACGGTTTATGATAACTATTTAAAAAGTTCCAGCTGTGGATGGATGATGTCTGCCCGCTTCTTCTTAGCCCCCCAGAGAAGGAGGTTGGTGTTCTTGGTTCCAGCATTCTTCTCGAGGTCTCTGATGATGCAGGTCAAAGCATCGTGCTCCGCTTCTTTCTCATTA
>OGDV01000173.1_pt1 | contig 45440 bp, 77 predicted proteins | sample 1570511 | NCBI WGS metagenome assembly OGDV01 (sample SAMEA2582179, study PRJEB24529) | metagenome | reverse complement strand
GTTCCGCATCATCACCATCTTGTGATGATGTATATGCATTCAACTCAACAGTAGAAAGCGCAGATCTTGTTCGTTCTTACTATGCGATTGGTTTTATAGCCAACTCTACAAACTGTGGCTTTGATACAGCGGTTCTTCTAAAACCAATGACAGTTGATAGTATTAATGGATCTGGTGCAGCAACAAACTACACTGAAAACTGCGTAATCAGAAATATAAACATACCAGATTTAGGGTTAACTTCATCATCTGAAGGCGTTTTATTAAATAACTCTAAAGGTTGTTTAATAGAAAATATTGATATCAGGAATTGTAAAAACGTAGTTAGTACATACTATACCGTCGATTCATACAATGACACTGCAAAACCTAATATTTTAAGGAATATTAGTGGTCAAGGCGTTAACATTATAGCAATCAGGGCTAAATATGCACACATTGAATCATTTGAAGGAGTAGGTACATACACGAATGAAGTTCAATTTGCAAACAACAATGCATCAGGCAATACCATAAATAAAAAACCAAAATCAATTGGTTTTGGTGGGACTAACTTACAGTCATGGTTTTTAACAAATAATACGGTAAAAGGATGGTCACGAAAATATTTTTATATTCGGCCATCCGAAATTTTGTTGAACGATAAAGTAGACACTTTTTCATGGAATGAAAATAAACTTGTCGCAACAAAATCAGGAGTAAACCTTTACTTTATGTGGCGAGTTCCTGACGATATCAATGCAATTGATGATATTCGCGCTTTTATTAGATTTAACACTGCCGTAGATCAAGATGCCTCTGTTGCTGGATCTACAGTAGAGGCAAGTTTGATACAAATGGTCGCTTTCGATGGTAACATTGGTGAAACACCATATGTTGCTTTTTCAAACAGCAAGGTTGCAACAGCGGGTGTAGAAGACACAACGGTAGTAACGCAAATGGGTAGCAATGTACCAGGTTTGGTTTATATGGATGATACTACACATGGTTTATCCTATAGCTGGTATGTGCTGTTTAAAATGACAAATAATGTCAACAATAACTACATGAAAGAAATCAGAGTAGCGGGGTATAACTAATGACCGGTTCAGAATCAAGAAAAGCACAAGATCTCTTCTTTGGTATTATTGATTATTACGCTAATCTTTCAGGTACAGACATAACTGAAGATCAGTTGAAACAACGCGATGAAATAATGAAAAGTGGATCTATAGAATGTGATGATTCTTTAGATAGTGAAATCTTAGATTTGCAAGATCAATTTCTTGCAAAAAAAGAAAGTAACATCATAAATAAAGATCAAATAGCGATAGTTGAAAAAGCACTATCGCTATTAAAAAAATCTTAATTATCATACTGGTAGTAACGTGCATCTCATTTGATGCACGTTATATTTATTTAAATCACTCAGAATGGGATATCATCATCAAAATCCATCGGCGGCTCGTTTGCCGGTGGTTTTGGTGTGTTTGATGGTTTCATTCAAAAACTATCAATTTGTATACTCTTATCATGAGGCTTTTTCAAAGGGTAATGCGTTGCTCTCCAGTCATTGAATGCCATCATGGCTGCTTCCCACCCAAGGCATACGCACACAAAGCACCCTGCTCTTTTACTTGCCTCGAGATAATCAAGCTGACCATCCTCCCATTCACTAAGTGTATGGTCTCTCCTCTTCATCTCAATGACAAGTGATGGGTTCCCAGGGATTATTATATCTGAAGCTCCTTTGTTTAAAGCTCCTTTCTTTTTTAAGTTATTAACTTCGTGCGCTCTTCTCTTCCCCTCGTTTGGGACGTGAAGAACAAGGCGCCCAAAACTGTCAGGATACATTTTCTTCAACTGATTTATGAATGTTACAAGTTCAGCATCTTCTACGGGACATTTTTTATTGCGGTAGTCCTTTTCACCATAAATCTTTAACCACTCAGGGAAAATCATAACTCACCCCAGTACATACCTTTCACATTGTAATATTTGCTGCCTTTATCCTTTCTGAACATAATGGCAGTAGGATATGTAGCATCTTCTCTTCTCGATAGTGCTTCATCTATTTCTAGTACCTCTCCAAAAGATTTAATACTGAAGTCCTCCCATTCTCTTCTTTGCCACGCCTTTTCTGCCATGGGTTTAAAGAATTTGTTAACGAACCATGGCGACTGCTCAATAGCAAACTTAACTACCAACATATCATCACCACTGCTTACATAGTGGCGAGTTATACTCATCATTGTAACTTTTGATTGCTTGGTTGCATCAGGCGCAGAGTCAAGCCTTGCCGCCTCTTCCTGTAGCTTCTGGTTAGGGTCGATTATTTCTGCTTTACAACTCACGCAGTTACGCGCAGCAATATCATTTTCAAAACCACAATCAGGACATTCTTTGAATGACCATTTATACGTGCAACGACGCATTTCACGCAGCGCACCAACCATAATATAGTTCTTACAGCGGCGCCCAAAGTGTCCTGGCATTGGCTTTTGTCCTATCTTTTCGCCAGATTTATCATAAATATCTACCATTATTCTGTCACCAGCGAGATCAAGCCAATATCCCTCACTGTCCATCTCAAGGCCTTCTGGATTTGGACGCACTCCAAATTCATTAACAAATCCGCACGATGGGCATTTTACTTCCATTGGAACAGATGGTTTTTTTCGTGTTGCTTTAATCTCAGGAGTAAACAGGTCTCCTGTCTCCGCAAAATGACGCTCTATGTTTCCTGCATAGTCGCTAACGAGAAAGTTTTCCTTACCTTCGTAGAGCCTGGTTCCACGACCTATTATCTGCTGATACAGTCGCGGTGACTCTGTGGCGCGCATTACAGCAATATGATCGCAATGTGGCACATCGACGCCAACCGTAAGTATATTCTGGTTGACGATGTATTTAACTTTCTGAGCCTTAAAATCTGATATAGCCTTGTTGCGCTCAGCAGTAGGCATATCACCGAAAACATAACTATAACTACCTGGCGGAAGAGATTCCATGATCTCCATGGCATGTTTTTTCGTGCTGGCGAAAATCATAGTTCCCCGGCGATTCACTGATCGCTTGACGATATCCTCAACAATGCGAGACGTCTTGCGTCCTTTGCCAACCATGGCGCGCTCTACGGATGCCGTTGTATAGCGCCCAAGTTTATCCTTCTCAAGGCCAGAGGTATCATATTCTTCTTCTACGTGCTCAGTAACTGGAGGCGTCAGATAGCCATTATCAATCAGGAATTTTGCCTCAAGCTCATAAACAACCTTGTCATAGTAAGGGTCAATCGCTGTCTCTTCTTCGGTTGGCCCATCAATATAGTGCTCTTTATAGATATAACCAGTGCCAAGGCGATAAGGAGTTGCGGTCATGCCAATGATGCGCAGCTTTGGGTTTCGACGCCTCATCTCATTAATAATAAATTTAATGGTTGGAGTGATGCCGTCGCACTCATCAATGATGACGGCGCCATATTTATCTCCGAACATTTCAATAGAGTTTTTGATTGTGACAGGAGAGCCAAAAACAACAGGGTGGCGCAGATTTTTAGGGCCAGCCTTGGCGCTGAACATGCTTGCTGGCTCGCCAGTAAGAAGATATTTAGCCCTATTTTGCAAAACCAATTCTGAACTCGGAGCGATACACAGCACACGTTTTTTACTCATCTCATAGATGCGCGCTGCAAGCTCAGCGACAACCATTGACTTACCTGCGCCAGTAGGAAGGATAATAACGCATGATGAGATGGTGCTTCTAATGTGAGCCATAGCCGCGTCAACCGCTTCCTGCTGGTATGGCCTTAGCGTATATTTCATAATGTCCTCTCGAATGAAAAAGGGCCACGAATGGCCCTTGGTTACTTATTTAAATCAAAATGGTACATCATCGTCGAAGTCAACAGGCGGATCTTCATCCTGCGGCTTTACCGTTTGCTTTTGTTGCTTTGCTGCTGGAGCGGATTTAGTCTGCTGGCGGCCAAATACCCCGGCAACGTAGTTGCCTGACTTCTGCTTATCGTCAGACTGCCATACGCGAAGCAGGAGGATCATCGGGCGGTTAGCCAGAGCGCTTGCGATAGCAAAATCAGTAGGCTCTTTCCCTGACGCCATCAATTTACCTCCAGCGTTTGCGTCAATTGCTGCAAGCATGCTGATGGCGTTATCGCGCTGCTTGTCCTTCTGGCTGAAAACCTTCAGCTTCTGGAAGATGATACGATTTTTGTAATCACCGTCCAGGATGCGCCATTTAAGGTTAAAGAAGCGCTCACCTTCCCATTCATCGTCCTTGCACTCCTCCACTGCTGCCAGTACGCGGGTGCCGTCAGGAATAACTTCAAAACCACCACCAGCCTCAAATTCAGACTTTGACTCAACTTCTTTACCGTCAGAAAGATTCCAGAAACCCATTTTTATGTCCTCTCGATTATTTGATGATCAGCTTTGGTTTTCCATCGGTGATGGCACAACCTTTAATTTCAGTTCCGGCTTTCAGTGCTGCTTTAATCGCTGCATTATCTGCCGATACTTTTACAACACGATACTGCTCTGGCAACTGCTCAACCGGGACAAACACATCCAAAACAGGAGATGGTTTGCCAAGCGTTATGCTGAACAGCTTGCCTTTGATATTCGTTTTTCCAGATGCAAGCATGTTCTGACGAAGATAATCTTTCAGGTTATCTATCTTCGCAGTCAGCACCCGCTTGCGTTCTGACATGCGTTCAATCTCAGCCTTCATGCCAGCTTCATCCGCCTCAAGCTCGCTGATATAAGCTGCCACCATTTCGGCCTTTCCTTCAAACTCCTCCTCAATCAGGTTAATGGTATCTTCAATCTGCTCGCGCGGAATATCTTCCATCGCAAGCAGTTCGTTAAGCTGTTTCGTTATTTCGTAAAGACGCATAATACTTAATCTCTGTCATAAGTGGATTTTCGCCTTTATCAAACTGAATCTCAGGTTCAAGGTTGAAGCGATTTTTCGCATTGACGTAACCAACCCGGCCATCACCAGAGGTGACAAGTACACGCTGCCCTGTCTGCACAACTTTACCGAACTTAGTTACCTGCCCTTTTTTATCTGTCTCAGTACCCTTCACAAACTCCTCATTGCGGATATAGATAACAGCATCGCTAAGCGCAACGTAACCATCAATACTGGCTTCGTGCATATTGAGGGTGTAAACGGTGTACTCGTCAGAATCCGGTCTGTTCTTCATCTTACGTATGCCAGCATGCGCAAGATAAATGATGCTCATACCTTTGTTGGAGCGCAGATACTTGCAGGCGTTAATAATTTCAGCATGCATCTCCGCCACAACCAGATAGCCCTTGTTGTAACCACCGGCCGCTGCACCAACGTTATCTACTCCATAGTTTTCGCAAACCTCATGCTCAAACATGGCGTGGAGGCTGGTGATGGAATCGATAACCAGCGTTTTATAGTCATGCTCTTCTGTAATAAGAGCGCGCAACTGTGACAATAAGTCTTCTTTTGTGCTCGTCTTGCGCTTTGCATCAGCTCGCTTCAGAACAGGGAATGAATCAGGCTTGTTTTCTTCGTCCCAGTCGTCGAATACGCCGGTAATCTCTTCCGCCTGAATGAAAACAGGCTTAGGGAATAGCGCTGCAAGAGTCGTCTTGCCAACGCCAGGCGTGCCGACAAGAGTAATGATAGGTGCAACTGGTTTTGGTTTTTGAATCATTGATAAGCTCATAGTGTCCTCTCGAATCACTCAGCGTTGTTGCTGGTGTGAGTAAAAGATACGACAGGACATTCGTCAGGTCAATAGCTTTACATAAAAATATTTTGCGTTTATCATTCTTCTATAAATTAGCAGGAGGAAAGATGAAAACCATAGCTGAACAAATCAAAGAAATGGAAAAAAAGGCTCTCGATGCTCTTATTGAGCACATGGGAGGGCAGGCATCGCTTGCGCGATTCCTTGGCGTTTCTCGTCAATCAGTAAACGAATGGGTTTCCCGTGGGCGCATCAGCGCAACGGCTGCCATAGAGGTAGATAAGCTAACCAACGGACTTTTTAAAAAGGAAGATTTGCGCCCAGCAGTTACTCAATGGAGAGCAAAATAATGACAGGATATAAGGATTATCACGCCGCCGGATTCCCAATTATAGGAATCTACCCAATGGATCATGACAGGAAATGCACCTGCGAGCGTCCTGAATGCGACGCAGCAGGCAAACATCCCATAATGTCAAACTGGCAATGTGGAATCATATGGGAAGATGACCAACTTGAAAACATGCGTGAGTTTGGCCAGCTAAACAGTTTCGGCGTGCTGGTCGATGGCTATCTTGTCGTAGATGTTGACCCGCGAAATGGTGGCAATGAAGGGTATGAGGCGCTTTGCGAGGCGCTTGATATGGAGCTTGCCGATGAATCAGGATTTGTGGTGAACACCGGTGGTGGCGGCAAGCATATTTATTATAAATTGCCGGATGGAGTGAAGCTCAATTCTCACGACAAGCGATTCAAAGGAATTGACTTCAAGTCTTCAGGCTTCGTGATAGGGTGTGGATCATTCCATAAATCAGGCAACTTTTATGAAGCTGAGCATGGCTCTCCGTCATCCATAACAGAGCCACCATCGTCACTTGTTGAGCTATTGCAACGAGCAGAGCGCGAGGAATTTTCACTCGGCGCCGAATCGTTTTCCATGCAGGAACTTCAGGACATGCTGAACCACATTAACTGTGGTGAAGATTATGAGGACTGGATTCGCGTTGGCATGGCAATTCATGAGGCAACAGATGGCAACGGATTTGATCTGTGGGACTCATGGTCATCACGCTTCTCAAAGTATGACCCATCTGATATGGATTACCATTGGCACTCATACGGCAAAGGAAATGGCGACCGCGTCACTGCCGCCACGCTTGTTCATCTTGCGGAAGAGGGTGGATGGGTCCGTGCAGTATCATTTCAGGCATCGCCAGAAGAAATTGCATTGCTTGAGAAGTTTGAGAAAAAAATGGCGATGGGTGTTGGTGAATGCCCAGTCGATTACAAGTCTGTTGATGTGCGGTTTCCGCCAGGTTTCGTGGGAAAGCTAACGGAGTGGATTAACAGAAACTGCGCAGAGAAAAGAGAATATCTTGCAGCTCTGGCAGCCATCCATGCGGCATCAATCATCTGCGGCGCCTCTTCAGATATTTACCTTACCAATCGTAAGGCTGTGCCAAATCTTTTTTCTATTGGCATCGCGGGGTCTGGTTCAGGAAAGGGTGACGTGCTTGCGGCTCTGCAAAAAATTATCGACTGCTCAGGACTCAGCAAGACAGTGGCCGGCAAAATCCGTTCTGAAAGAGCCATATATGAGGGACTGGCAGCTAATCAGATGTTTAACCTCATTATGGATGAGATTGGCATCAAACTCGGCAGCGTGGTTGGGCAAAAGGTCAGCGAGTACAACATGGCCACGGCTGGCGCACTGATGGAGTCTTACACCGCAGAAATACTGTACTGTGACCAGCGCATCACTGATGAATACGTCAAGCAGTTTGAAAAAAGGCTTGGCAACCTCATGATGATGATCGAAGAAAACGAGTTGCAGGCAGATCCTGTCGATATTAAGCGTCAGTTTGAAGATGTGATTAGTCGTATAGATGGTGCGATACGAAATCCTTTCTTTTCCATGTTTGGCGTTTCGACTGATGACCAGTTTAAAAAACTCATTACTGAAGAGAACATAAAATCAGGTCTCATGGGCCGCGCCATGATTATGCAGGAGCTTCAGGAAATCGCAGACGAAAACGAAGACGTGGAATACTGCGACCTGCCAATGCCTATGCAAATGACCATAAAAACAATAATAAATGGCACTACTGCTGGTTATAAAAACTGGACAGAATCAATCATAAGCAGCAAAGAAAGGAGAGCAATAAAGGCAACGCCAGAGGTTTCAGCAATGGCAAAAGAGTTTTTTTCATGGCTCAAGATGATTGCCCGCCAGCACGTAGAAAATGGCACAGGCTATCAACCGTTGATTAACCGGTGCGCTGTAAAGGTGGCAAAGATAGCTGGAATTCTTGCCTGCGATACTGGCGTTATCACAATGGAGCATCTGCGGTATGCCGTTGCGCTCACCATCAAATCAACAAGCGATTTAATGATGCGGGCTGATAGTTTGTCAGGGGCTAACTCCAAGAGCAACGACAGGCGCGTTGAGGGGCTTGAATCGCTTGTCCGCGAGTACGTCAAGCGTGGAATGGCCCGTAAAGCAATCATTATTGGCGTGGCTAAGGATGGAAACTATAAACGAGCTGACTCTGAGCGCATGCTGGATAAGCTCATTGAAGACGGCGAGGTTATTGAGGATAAAGAGGCCAAGCGCACAAGCAACAGGGCCATCATCTACAAATTAGTTAATGATGAGGTAAGCATATGATCCGCGTAATTCAGCAAAGCGATATCTTTGCATACAGCCAGTATGAGGCTGAGTGCGAGCCAGAAGCAGCGCTAAACATGATGACTGGACGCAACCTCATGGAGGTCTACTATCACAGTGTGCCAGTGTTTCGTTGCAATATGGGTCACAGCATAGAGGATGATGTATTTTTCTGCCGCATAAACTACAAGGGCAACACGGCCTTCATTTCACAGCCTTATCGTGATGTGGCGAAAAAATGCGGCAAGTGGACTCCAGATGAGCATTTCGCTGGCAATGCCGTGGCAAACTTCTGCGATGTGTTTAGCATCGACCGTGAGGAACTGAAGCGATATCTGGATGCCAGGCGCAGCAGGGATAGTGCGGTTAGTCCATTTTGATGAAAAAGAAGAAGCCCACGAAAGTGGGCTTTTTTGTTAGTCAAACTGCGTCAGGTTGTATTCTGTGACGTTTATGTACTGTTTCAGTACGACGTCATGCGGAGCGCCGCTTTCTTTTATGGCTGCGTCGATTATTGTTTTTTTATCGGTTGTGTTTTTCATTATTTCAATAATGATACCCCTAACCATCCTTGCACGAGCCAGATGCTCATCAGGCGGGAGCTTTGAGTCTTTCTTGATTTCTGGCTTAGAGCTATCCTCAACCGAACCAAGTACGTAGACTATTGCTCTGTTGCTGCCTATCTTTCTATTGCTATCAATCTTTATGGAACCATCAGTAACCATAAGGTTTAGCATTTCTGAAACTTTTGTTTTGCTGGCGCTCTCTATGCCAGCCGCTGTTGAAATCAATTTTTTCTTTGTCATCCCACCAGAGTCCCTGACAAGAGAGATGATTCTTTCCCTTACCGCAGAGTCTTTATCAGTCCTTGTGGTTGATAACATCTCAACGACAGAAAGTATTCTTGATCTCATGTTACCAATGTCTTTTTCATAGGTAGCCTGCATCAACATAAAAACAACTGCATCTTTCTTCATAGTCACCTCCACTGGTTTAGGCTAACAATCTAACCTAAAATCATCTTAAAGTAAATGTGACCTTTAGAGCATTTCTTATGAAAAAAAACAGCATAATGAAGAATCCTTTAATCATGCGGCTTGCGTGGATTTTTTTGTGTGGTATCATTTTCTACGTAAGCAGCAATAACCATCCATGAAAGAAGAGAAGACTTTCAAAACGACTTTCGAAACAATCATTAATTGTTGATTTTTAAGAATAAAAAATCCGAAAGCCTAAAAACCGAAAGATTCTCGATCAAAATCCAAAAAAAATCATCTAACTTTAGAAAATAAATCCCACCCAGTTTTTAGGATTTTCGGGATTTAGGCCTACAACCCGCATCAATCCTCGCTTTCTATCGTCGTGACGCAAAAAACGTTCGGGACTATAGAGACCCCTATAAGACCTTTTTTTCTCCTTCAATACTTACTAATTATTTATATATAAACAATAGACTTTAAAACCTCTTAGAGAGATAGTAACTCACGTTACAAAAATATTAGCTTGCTATTGTTTATTTATTTTCATCATCATATTGACGTAGATTGAGCGCCATCGTATAGTTACCACACCAACAACAAAGAGGTGATGAAGAATGAAAAAAGGACAAATTGTTACAGCAACAGAAGTAAAACTTGGCTCAGGCGGCTATCTGACAGAGGGTAAGTCTTATGAGATTGTTTCTGCTATTGGTGATGAATGCCAGTACGGAAAAATAAAAACAGAATTTGGATTCGAAATCGTAAATGATATGGGTACGAAAAGCTTCTGCCTGTACCCAGAATGCCTTCACGCTAAATGGAGTATTTCAGAATGACCAAAGCAATCTACACGCGCACTCAACTGGAACCAGAAATGGGCGCAGTGAAAGCGCAAAACTTTATGATGGCGCAGGCGATGCATTCATACAGCAACGGTAAGCGCGTCTGTCGCGTTTTTAGTGGCGAAGGCAAGCATAGAGTGCTTGAGCAGGTTATCGTGTCATCTGGTGGAAACTAAACCGGTTTAGCAACGATGAATAAATTACTGGCAGTGGCTTTACTGGTTATCGCTAACGCGGCAAGCGCTGAAACGATATGGGTCACGAAGTACGCGCTGACCCGTGGCATTCAGAAGTACGAAAGCGCACAGCTATTCGCAGATGGTCAGGTGGCTGTGGTTGGCGATGTTTACTTTAAACGTGGTGAATACTGGCTTGATGAGCAACAGGCAAAAGAGCATGCAGAGACTTTGCGGCAACGCCGTGTATCTGCGCTGATGCGTGAGCTTGAGCGTTTACAGGCGGTTAAGTGAGGATTTATGGATATCGAAATTAAAGAAGTTCAGGAAATTATTAAAAACCTTGAGAGTAGTGGCGAGCTATCAATCAAAGAGGAAAAATACCTCAAGGTGGCAAAGCTGTGCATGCAGGTGGTTGCGGAAAATGTGGGGATAAAGGGGGCAATCCATCAACTAAAAAATATTGATTATCAAAATGAAAGCATGAATGACGTGACATTGGCAGAAGAGATTGGGTTCAATGCAGCTGTGATGGCCATGTATCGCTGGGTTCCTAAAACCCCCGGCTACGATGCGATCGGTGGCGGGGTTAAGGCTGATGGAGTGGATGAGTTTTCGAAAACTCTAGAGGGGGCCGCTGACATTTGTGGTAAGTCAAAAGCATGGGGGGCGCAAGAAAATTTACTTGATTTTGCTGAGCGTGGATTCGACTTCGCCAAGCAGCTGCGCGAGGGGGCTAATCATGACTGATATCACCGAACTGGCGCAGAGCATGAAAGCGGCGGCAGAGAATGCCGGAATAGAGCAATGGGTTAACAATCGCGGAGAGGTAAACACAGCCGATTATGGGGTGGATGGTGGCATGTATATCGACCACATTTGCGACTGTGAAATCGTCGGAACAGAAAGCCCGTGTGCAGAGTTCATTGCCCTGGCTAACCCTGCCAACGTTCTTGCGCTGGTAGAGGCGCTGGAGAAGGCGCAGCGGAGCATCGCCGAGCTGGAGTCACGCTTAAACTCTGCTGACAAATTGCAGGACAGTGCATTCCGTAGTGGATTGCAACACGGCTTTAGTCTCGGACAGACAGATGACCAAAAAGGTTATGAGCAGAGCATGGCCGCTTATAGCTCCCACACTGGCATCAAGGTGGAGGCTGAGTAGATGAAACCTGCAAATTTTGCCCCTGTGTACTGCGCACTTTATCCGGCACTGGCAGAGATAGCCCGCAAGCACGGTTACGCAATGGCTATTCACGGAACGATGGCGCGTGACTTTGACCTTATTTGTATCCCGTGGGTCGAGACTCCATCAAAACCTGAAGAAGTCGTGGCAGAAATCACCGCAACATATGCGACTACAGATATCACTAACCCTGGCTACAAGCCTCACGGTCGCCTGGCCTATTCCGTCTGCTTTGGGTTCGGTGAGTTCTTTGCTGACATGTCGTTTATGCCTGTTATCGAAGGAGCCAACCAATGACCAAATCAACCATAACCAGAGCGCGCATGCAGGAAATGCTAGAGTGGTGTGAGGTCTTCCGCCGCCACCCTCGCCTAGATGACATTGCCGAGGCTATACGCATGGCGCTGGCCGCAATGGACAGCGAGCCGGTTTTCACTCTTGAAGTTTCGCAAGCAGACTACAAAGGACAGAAACTGGGAAATCACTTTGGGTTTATCACTCTTGATGCGGCGCGTAATTTGAAAGAGGGAAGTTACCAGCTCTATCGCCACGCGCAGCCAGCGCCGGTAGTGCCGGATGGTTACGTGATGGTTCCGAAGGAGCCTACGGAGGAAATGCTACAGGCTTCCTATCGTGAAGCGGCTGTGTATAGCCCCACGGCTTATCGAGCGATGATTGCAGCCGCCCCGCAGGAGGGAAAACAATGAAACCCTACATCATCCGAAGACTGATTGCCGCATCACTGCTGGCATTCTGGATTGCTGCTGCACTGGCCGCCTACTTTATCTTGAGGTGATTTATGCTGTGGAGCGACATTCAGGCTGCATGCGAAGAGGCCGACTTTCTTTATGAGGATACTGGTAAGCATCATGACGTCATTCAGGTTGGCAGCATGATGATGGTGGTTGAGCATAACAGCATGCTTCGGCATATGTACTCAACTACGAGGTATCAGTAATGCCGCAGAAATCAAAGCAGGAGGTATGGCAGAGCGCTCAGCTCGAAGGTGTTAACCATTTCATAGCAGCAATCGCAAAAGCCTTTCCTGATGCTATTGAGGTAGTTCACGTTCAAAGCAATAACTGTAATGTTTGGTGTTATGCGAAAACTGATGTACAATCATCTCATCAATCATCACCCACCACCCTTTAACCCGCTTCGGCGGGTTCTTTTTTTATCTACGCCATGTGGTAAGATATGTCCTATGCGAGTTACTCAAAGGACACATATAAAATGGCAAATCCGAACCCTAAGCACAAATTTTCATCAAGCAATCAGCCGCCACCAAGAGGAAAAAGCTACAGAACTGTGCTTCTTGAAGCATTGCGTGCTGCAAATACTCCGATGAATGAGATTGAATTCGTCACGTACTACATCAATAAGGCGATGGCATGCGAAGACGCTCAGGCTACTGGCATGCTGCGTGAGATATTCCTGCGACTTAACCCAATTCCAAAGCCTGTAGCGCCCCCTGTTGAGTTTGATTTTCCTGCTGACGGCACACCTGTGCAGAAGATGGATGCGATTATCAAGGGTGTCTCTACTGGCGTTGTTCCGGCCGACATTGGCAAGATGATGGCGGACATTCTGAAGGCAGGGCTTGATATCGAAGAGGTAACAGAGCTTGCGGCGCGCCTTGAGCGACTGGAGAAGTTACTGGAGCAGCAGAATGGATGATGAGGAAAATAATTACAAATCAAAATGTGATGAGATACTGTTACCGCGCAACAGCAGTAATCGCGGCGTTACTTTTGATAAAGCAATGACGGATGAAGAAGTGATGGACATTTTGCAGGGGCTAATCAATGGCTCGTAAACGCCTGTCAGCACTGGCAATAGAAAAGCTGGAGGCGCAGGTGGATGATGCGATGACCGATGTGGCAGAGTCGGCCATCTTCGGCATCTGCGATATGCAGAAGAACGTCATCAAGCGCCTCAGAATGACCGCTACGGGCGTGGAGGATGTCACCAGTGAAACAACGCAAGAAGACCACTTAATCCCCGCAAAACTCGAAAGGCTGCTTTATCCGAAGCGTAATAAGGTTGTCTTTGGTGGTCGAGCATCAACAAAGACCCGTACCGTGGCAACCATACTCACTGAGTCCGCGAGATTCAGGCCTGAGCGTATTGGCTGTTTCCGCGAAATTCAGCAGTCTATCGAGGATTCCAGCTATCAGGAGCTGGTAGATGAAATCGACCGCAAAGGCGAATCATCGGAATATCGCTGCATCGACGGCAAGATAACCCACAAGCGAACCAAATCAAAATTCAGATTCCGTGGCCTCTATCGCAACATCACCGGCGTCAAGGGTTTTGCCGGGATATCGAAAGCATGGGTGGAGGAAGCTGAAAACGTCAGTCAGGCGTCATGGGACATCCTTGAGCCAACCATCCGAGCAGAAGGTTCTGAGATATGGGTGACGTTCAACCCCAACAAAGAAACCGATGCCACTTGGACTCAGTGGGTGGCGCCCTATTACGACAAGATGGTTGATGGCATCTACGAGGATGATGACACATTAATCATTGAGTGTAATTACCGAGACAACCCGTGGTTCTATGACACCCCGCTCCCAGCATCCATGGAGAAAATGAAGGCGGTAGATTTCGACCGATATCTCTGGATTTGGGAAGGAAAATTTAATAAACGAAGCGATGAGCAGGTATTCGGCGGCAAATGGCGCACCGCATCGTTTGAGATTAATCCTGAATGGCATGGCCCGTATCACGGCATGGACTTCGGTTTCTCTGGCGACCCTGCTGCGATGGTTGAGGTATGGGTGGAAAACCTGCCCGGCGACCGGAGGAACATTTATATTAATCGTGAGTATGGCAAGGTTCATCTTGAGATTACCGACCACCCGGCAGCAATGGACCAGGCATTTCCGATGGCGCGCAAGGCTCGATGGTATGCTGACTCCTCAAGGCCGGAAACCATCAGTCACATCAAGCGCGCTGGCTTTGACATTCATCCCTGCAACAAATGGCCCGGCAGCGTTGAGGATGGCGTGACATGGCTCAGGGGTTGCGACAACATCATCATTCACGACCGCTGCACTGAAATGAAAAACGAGGCTGCGATGTACAGCCATAAGGTCGACAAGAATACAGGTCTTGTGCTTACTGAAATCGTTGATAAATACAACCACTATTGGGATGCCGTGCGCTATGCGCTGAATGACTATATTGTGCAGCGTGGCTCTGGTTGGATTAGGAGGAGCAGGAGATAAGATGAAGCCCCGTTGTCGGGGCGGTTTAGTTATGCGTTGATGATAAAATTAAACGCGCCAGTTTTTCCTGTTTTCTCAACGTATTCAGCGTATTTCTGGTTGATTCCACCTTTAAAACTGTCAGCCATCGGCGTAAGGATTTCATACATTGCCGCAGCAAAGGTGGAGCGCTTATCTTCGTCAAATGCCAGGTATTCATTAGTCATCTGCTGCTGCTTCTGGAAGAAAGTCATGATTTCCTCATGGATAACTACCATCACTTCCGCGTCAGTCATTTCAGCAGTAACACGCGCCTTAACACCCTCAACGATGAACGGCGCTACTTTTTTGAACTGGTTCAGGATGTTTTCCATTTTGATTTACTCGCTTATCTTCGGCATCGCGCCGCCTCAATGATTACAATCTACATCAACCACGAATCAACGGCAACATTTATAATAGATTATTTATAAAGCCAGCAATGAATCCCCGCATTGCGCATTGCGGCATAAATCACGTCATCAGACACGACCGCCATTGCCACCCTGTCAGCGTCAATCTGCTGGTGCGAGGCCATAATGTCATCATAGAAGACGTCGTTAGCATGCAGCCACTCATACGCATGCTTCGCCTTCATGATAAGCACATCATGCCCGGCAGAGTAGAGCGACTTAGCCAGCGCAACGTTGCCAGCAATAGCATTGCCCTCCGCATCACGCAGCACACCATCAAGCTCGAAAATGACACATTTCATAAGATTTCTCCGAGAGGTTTCATTTTAATCTACGCCATGCTAGAATCTACGTCAAGGCGCATTGACATAACTACATCACCGGGGGCATCATGAAGGCATACTCATCTTTTTCGTGGGAGCAGAAGGAAAAAATATACTCACTCGCAAGAGCTGGTGTGTCTGATGATGCTCTGTGCGAAAGGTATGATGTGGATGAGGCCATCCTGCTGCGCATGTATGATGAAGTGCTGTGTGAGTTGCAGCGGAGACGTGGATACAGTGGGCTGAAGACGATTAATGATTTCTTTCGGAATGTTGAGATAAATAACGATGAGGGTGGTGATTTATGATTATTGAAGGAAGGATTTTTACCGACTTGTCTGCCAGAGAGGTAACAAGTCAAGTGTCAATGAACATCAATCAAGATGGCGACGCAATAGTCATCGACAAACACCAGGCCGCGCAGCTTATCGAAGTCCTGCAACGCTGGGTTAATGGCGAGGAGATTGAGTGATGAAAGCTGTCAAAACAATCCTGTTCTGCATCATCAATCCGCACCTGATTGTGATGCTGGTATTCGCTGCCATGCTTCTTGGAGCAAGGAAGTCACTTTATTATCTTTCCGACAAGCTGAATGATGCTGCACGTTACATTCAGAGTGTTGACTATAAACTCGCTGCGAAGTCGCAGCCAGCATGGTTCAGATCGCTGGTTGATGATGAGGCGAAGTGATGTCGTATTTCTTCCTGATATTCGTAATCACAAGCAACACGTCCAATATGCAGGTGGTGCCGATGCAAAGCATGGAGCAGTGCAGGGCGGCCATTACGGCAATGAAAATCGCTGAGGAAAAGCGGACGTGGAATGATGTAAGTCCAAATGTTGACAATTTGCAATGCGTTGAGGTGAAGTGATGACAAGAAAACAGATTCATGATGTTGCGGTTGGTTGCAGGAAGTGGATTGAGGAGATATGGTTTAAGCCTGGATTCAGTGGAAAGCGCTATAAATTGTACGCCAAATGTCGCGGTTTGGTTCTTGGGGATAGAATAGAGCTTGCTATATTCCATAACAATGACCAGGCCCTTCAAGAGAGAGCCTTTGGTGACTGATACCATGCTATAATCCCATCCATGCGATGGGATTTTTTATGGTGACGAAATGTCAAAGTTAGAGGCGGTAAACGCCTATATTCAGCAGCGAGTGGCGAACAATAACAGGCTCATCGAGCGGCAGCGTCGGGAGTTTAGCGGTGTAAACATAGACCAAAAGCACACCAGACTGTATGTCGAATGTGGCTACCCTGAAGAAATCACCGCCGAAATGTTCCGCTATGCCTATGAGCGCTATGCGCCGGCAGCCGCTGGCGTTAATCGCGTACTCGATAAGTGCTGGCAGACTCCGCCGCAAATCCTCGAAGAAGGCGCCGATGATAAAGCAAGCACTCCGTGGGAGAAAGCCGCCAATAAGCTGTTTAAGCGCGCTGCGCCGTTCATTAAGGATGCAGACCGCCGCAACCTCATTAACCGCTACTCGGGCCTAATCCTGCAAATCCGCGACGGAAAGCAGTGGAATGAGCCGGTGGACACCACGAAAACAAAACGCATCAAGGATGCTGCCATTGTCCGCTACATTCCGGCGTGGGAAGAGCAGCTCCGCGTCAGTGAATGGGAAAATGACGAAGCCAGCGAAGACTATGGTCAGCCGAAGATGTACGAATATCAGGAGTCGGTAGTCGGCGCCTGCAACAGCGACGGTAAGCCAACGCGCTCCCTGAGTATTCACCCTGACCGCATCATCGCGTTCGCTGAGGGCGCAATGGATGGCTCCATTTACTCTGGCGTTCCGCTTCTGCGTGCCGGGTATAACCACCTCATCGACATGGCTAAAGTCACCGGCTCAAGCGCCGAGGGCTTCCTGAAGAATGCAAGCCGACAGCTCAACGTTAATTATAATAAAGACAACGTTTCCGCTCAGTCTCTGGCGCAGCAAATGGGCGTGCCGCTGGAAGAACTGGCTGATGTGCTCAATGAGGATGTGGCGCGCCTGAATGAGGCGATTGACGCGGCAATGTTCACGATGGGCGCAGATGTCAAAGTGCTCTCAGTTACGCCAGCAGACCCAAGCCCAACGTGGACTATTGCAGCCAACCAGTTTGCGGCATCCATCAAGAAGCCATTCACCATCCTGTTTGGTCAGCAGACTGGCCGCCTTGCATCCGATGAGGATAAAACCGACGACGCCATGAGCGCCAAGCAGCGCCGCGAGGACTGGCTGGACTACATCATCTCGGTATTCATTGACCGGATGATTTCCTTTGGCATTCTGGATAAGGCGCCAGAAAGCGGTTATTACTGCAAATGGGACGACCTGCTTGCACCTTCCGAGCTGAACAAGGCCGACCTGCTGGTTAAACTTGCCACTGCAAACAAATCCGTATTCGACGCAGGTCAGATGGCCCTGATGACAGCAGATGAGATGCGCGGAATTGTCGGTATGGAGCCTCTGGAGGAGCAGCTTCCTGAGGGATTACAGGAAGGTCAACAGCAAGACCAGACAGACGACCAACAGCGGAGCCAGACCGATGCGCCTCCTAAAAATTAATGCCCGGCTTCCGCAGCCAAAATTAAGCATGAGCCTGACAGACCCACTCGGCGCAGTGGGTCGCGTCAACAAGATGGTGCGCGATGTTGACGCCAGGTATGTGACGCTAAAATCGCAGGTTGCCGGATTGTTCCGCACTATTCCTGTGGCGACCGGCAATGCGGATACTGGAAATTATTATTATGATTTCTCCGCCTACCGCGCATCGACATTCTTTGATGAACTTCAGCGCATTCTTGATGGTCAGCTGCTGGAAGGCGATGACTTCACGCACGGAAGGCTATGGGCATCATCCTATGTCAGCGATGCCATGTATGCTGGCACGCAGAAGGCAAACTCAGACCTTGGCGACCTGTCGTCGGCATACAAAGACAGCAGGCCGCTTGCTGAAATACTGTACTCTCAGCCGTATCTCGACAGGCTTCAGCTTGCGTACACTCGCACGTATAACGATTGGGGTGGCCTTTCAGATTATACCCGGCAGCAGGTGGCGGAAGTCATCACTGCTGGCATTGCAAATGGCGACGCTCCTGGAGTGGTTGAGCAAAATATCGTTAATCGCATGGACGTATCAAGGAGCTATGCGCGATCAATTGCTCAGACTGAAATCACCAACACCCTGCGTGAGGCTAACAGGCGCGAAGTGAAAGAGGCACAGGTCACGCTTGGTATGGATACCATCATGCTCTGGCAATCCGCGCTGATGAAGACCACCCGCGTCACTCATGCCGCGCGTCACGGGAAGTATTACACGCCTGAAGAGATTGATGAGTTCTACAGCGAAGGTGCAAACCGCCGTAACTGTCACTGCGCACAGACTCCAGCGCTGGTGATGGATGGCAAGCCGGTTATACTCGAGAAGACCCAGGAAAGGCTCGATAAGCAGCGTGAGGCATGGCAGGGCGCACATAAGAAAGCCGCCTGATGGCGGCTTTTGTTAACGTTTTTTAATGAACCCTCCGCAACCACATTTTGGGCACATCGTATATCGAATGCCTGGCTTTTCAATTCTGTCGCGGTTGTGATGTTCGTGCTTGCACGCTACGCAGATGATGATCATTAATCCTCCAGCTTCACGCCTGGAATTTTACCTGCTGCGATGGCGTCATAAATTTCCTCTGCCATATCACTGTGGTTATCTTTTCGCTTAGCATTTGTCATTGCGCCATAAATCTTATCGCAGATATCATCGCGCTTCCGATCTGCTTCGGTGCGGAGTGGGCGTAACTTGATATCTGTCGGATGGTAGGCGCACTCAGTATCCCCAGTGGAATCACCCTGTGTTTCAATGATTATTGTATGCTTGCTGATGTAGCGAATTACGCCACTGTCCCACGGCTCACCGGCCCATGAATATTCACACTCAACCCCAACCGGCGGATGGCCTTCACCACTCCAAACCGGCGCGGCATCCTGACCTATGCACTCATTCAGGTCGGCTTCGTCATCTGCCCTGGTGATGCCAGCATAAGCATTCCATGCAGCAGCGCGCACCTGTTCTGATTTCGTCGGCTGGTGCAGGCGGTAGGCGATGATGTTGGAGCCTTGCCAAATGTGCTCCCATGAATACTCGCCAGCGGGGTATCCTGATTGTACATATCCTTTCTCAAGTTTGACATCCACAACTGTGTTTGTGCTAACTGGCGGGTTCTTGCCACCACCCCACTCAATCCAGCCGTCATTTTTGGCAGCCAGCGCGGCTTCGTACTGTTCGCGGGTGATGATGGCGGTGGCGTAGTCAACAGGTTCTTCGCAATCAAGTAAGGCACCTGAAAGCCAAGAGGCACCATGGTCAGCTCCATCGTCCTCGAAGATTGAAACGTCGTCACCAGTCATCGCTGGTGCGCCACCAACAGTGAAACACACCCTACTGAAACGTTTTGCATAGACAGCGTGTGACGCCTTCGCTGGCCAACCATCACGCTTCGGTAATTCTTCAACCAAAATATCAATCAGCTTCATTTCTTATCTCCGTTATAAATACTTTTAAGTTCGCCCATCACATTCAGCCATGCTGCATGCTCATCCATGCCGCTCATCACCAGCCTTACGTAGCGATTGCGGGCCTTAAACATCAGGCGCGGGCACATTATTTGTCGCCCATCGTTGACAGGCAGACTTCACGGGCGACAGCGGCCACTTCTTTCGGTGTCTTGTCTGTCATTTTGTATGCCCCATCAACGATGGCCTTGCTGAGTTGGTTAAATTCAGCGCTATACTGGCCTCCAGAAGAAACCATCAGCGCGAGCTGCTTTGATACGCCAGCATCACGGGCTTCTGCTGCCGCTTCACCGAACTCACCAACTGCATTGCAAAACTCGCCAGCCGACGCACCAAATGAAGCCATTGCGAATACTGCTGCTGCGATTAATTTTTTCATTTTTTACTCTCCTGTGTTTGTGTATCTACATCATCGCTTACGATTCAATCTACGTCAAGTATTTTTATGATATAATGACACATGGGTTAGGAAGTTATCGGTTGAGGAAATCATTATGTCAAAAAAAATGTCAAACGAAGACTTTGTGGCATCAGCCAGGGCAGCACACGGGAGTAGATTCAGGTACGAAAAGTGCGTTTATGACGGGAAAAAGAAAAAATTAATAATAATTTGTAGGATGCACGGGGCTTTCCTCACTCATCCAGATACCCACTTAAAGGGAAAACATGGAGGATGTGATAAGTGTGCAAGGATTCAGCATGGCAGGAGATCATCAGAAAGGTGCAGGAGCAAGGTGAGAGACCTTGATATTTCCGATATCGTTAAATATGAACCTGAAACGGGTGATTTTACTTGGGTTAAGAACACAACAATTCGAGACTCAATAGGAAGGAAGGTTGGTAGCAAAACTAAGAATGGTTATATTGAATGTCAGATTCAGGGAGAGAGGTACTTACTACATAGACTGGCTTGGTTTATGCACTATGGATCATGGCCGCCAGGTGAGATAGATCACATTAATTGCATCAAAACAGATAACAGAATTAAAAATCTTAGGCTTGCCACTTTTTGTGAAAATCAACAAAACAAGGGCATTTCAGAAAGCAATAAGTCAGGCGTCAAAGGCGTCTGCTGGGACAAAAGGTTATCAAAATGGAAAGCCAGGGTCTACGCATCAAGGGTGTTGGTGGCAGAGAGGGTATTTGACGACCTGAATGAAGCCGCAGAGTGGATAAAAAATGTTAGAATGAGACACCACAAAGAATTTTCCCGGGAGGCTTAGGGTGAAATTATCTCAAAAGGGCATTGAACTAATTAAACAATTCGAGGGTTACAGCTCGAAGGCATATCCAGACCCAGCCACTGGCGGAGCGCCGTGGACTATCGGTTACGGTACAACCAAAGGCGTTAAGCCAGGCATGGTTATCACCGCACAGCAAGCGGAAAAGATGCTGCGTGACGACGTAGCGAAATTTGAAAGCGGCGTCTCGTCACTCATCACCGCCCCAACAACTCAGGGCCAGTTTGATGCAATGGTGTCGCTGGCCTACAACATCGGGCTTGGTAACTTTGGCAAATCAACTCTGCTGAAAAAGCATAACTCCCGCTGCTACACCTGCGCCGCAGACCAGTTCCGGGTATGGAATCGCGCTAATGGCAAGGTCATGAACGGACTGACCAAGCGCCGCGCAGATGAACGTCAGGTCTACATGTCATGAGGCGCCTAACTAACTGGCTTATCGGCATTTGGGCGTCATTCTGCTCGCTGATTCAGCTCTGGCCTGACGCTATGGTTCATGTATGGGCATTCATGCCGGAAGACTTAAAGTCTTCCATTCCACCGATTGCGGTCAAGGCGATCAGCTACAGCATCCTTATTGCCTCGCTGTTTGGAAAAATGCACGGCATGAAGAAAGAGATTAAGGCGCTGAAAAATGATTCTGCAAATCCTCAAGGCTAACTGGAAAGTTGTTGCGGCCATTATCGGCGTAGCACTGCTGGCGCTGATTATCTACGGGAAGTGGGTCAATTACGGGAAGGAGAAATATAACTCTGGATATCTGGCCGCCGTAGAGGCACAGAAGGTCAAAGACAAAGAGGCAAGCGAACAACATGAGCAAGACAAAAAGACCATCGAGCAGGAAGCGCAAGGCCGCATTGATGCCGCGCGTGCTGATGCTTCCGCTGCTGCTGTTAAGTCTGGCAGGTTGCAGCAACAGCTCGCCACAATCAGAAAGCAGCTCCTCGATTATTCCAGAACTGAGTCCATTGGCAATCCAGCCGCCAGTACCGGAGTTTTGCTCTCCCAACTGCTCAGCGAATCTGTCGAAAGAAATCGACAACTGGCAGAATATGCTGACTCAGCAAGAGAAGCAGGATTGACTTGTCAGGCGCAATATAACTCCCTGCGCAATAAAAAAGCCCCGTAAAGGGGCTTTTCTGTCAACCAATAACCATCCAGTCGCTAGCGATCATATCGGTTTGGCTTGCCAGCCATGGCACCAGTTTCCCATCAGCCGTTTTCATGCAGATAAAAGGTAGCGTATTAAGCCCGTCAATCCCATCAATATCGCACTCAAAGTCCCATGCCCCTCCTGCTATCATGAACAGGAACATACCCTTTCCATTCCACCCATTTCTTGCTACCTTGCATCCAATTCCCATCTCCTCCAGGGCCTCACCAAAGCTTAAAGACATTTTTACACCTCATTCGTATAGTGGTTTCATTTCATAGCCAAACATGGCCGCGTTTTGGTGCTCAACACTACCAGCAAACGCCAGATAACGACGTCCACGATTGCTGGTGATGATGTAGGCGATTGGCTCGCCAAGCCTTGGGGCATGATAATCTCGCAGGGCTGGTTCGTGTAACTCTATCATGTCAATTTCAATGCGTGGTATTGGATGGTTCATTATTTTACTTCCACATTCAGTTTAACCCACCCCTTCCCGGGCACACTTTTGATTTTCCCGGCCTTGCGCAGTGCTTGCAGACGCCGGCCCAGAACTCGAAATCCTTCTCCTTTTTTTGTTGCGAAACTCTCGCACGTGGTAAATACCTTGCTATCAAAATCGCTGCGACCGCGTTCGTAGAAATGAATCTGATAGAATGGAATCGGAGTATCATTATCAATTTTATCCAAAATTAGCTTATCCAACTCGGCATACTTGCTCATTTTGCATCCCCATTCAGTTCATTAACAATTAATGTTGCATAGCCAGCAATGTCCTTCCAGCTATCGTCATATGTCGGGTCGCCATTCAGGATTCGACCGATTTTATGCTGAATCATGTCGAGCGCTTCCTTCTGGCTCGCCGTCAGGTTGTTCCAACCATCAACGTCGCGCATGGTGTCTTTCAGTGACTGCATGATTTCTGCACCGTCTTTGAATTTGCCATAGCGGCTTCCGCGCTCGGTGATGAGGCGTCCTGTGGGGGATTCAAATGGCATCCATGGGTCGGGCTCCAGCTCACGATGAGCGATAATAATGTCGCCAACCTTTTCGATATCCTTATCCCGGCCTGCGTAATCCAAACCGAGATGGTATACCCTGCCAGTTGATGCTGATTTCACAACAAGAATAGCGCCTGGATGGCCTTCAAAATCTGCTTCACTTCCTTTATGGTATTTGTATTTCATCACTCACCTCTCAACGTAACTTTGTTTTTCTCATCTACGCTGAAATGCTCGCGCACAAACGCATACATTTCTTCGGCGCTCCATTCCCGCATTGCTACATAGCAGTGCGCGTAATATCTGACATCTCGCAGGCTTAACGGTTGGCGCTTAGCGATAATCTCAGTCAATACTTCCAGTGGTTCTTTGCGTTGTCTCGCCATTGTCGCTCTCCTGTGAAAATCATCTTGACGAATCTACGTCAATTAGTCAATACTCTGTGTTGTAGATTGTACCATAATGATAAAAGGTGGTGTGGAATGAAGAAGTGGCAGGAGGTGACAGAGGTTCATAAGCGCGATTGCCGGGAGACTCTGCAAATGCTTAATGTGCCGGAGTCAATCATTAAATCTATCGAGCAGCGCATTGACCTCGCTGCTATGGAGGCAGCCCATGAAGCCGAGGAAGCGCAAATGTTGTCATGGATGGACAGAACTCTACCGGGCGTTTTACATCGTGGTAAGACTACCGATTGAAGATGATGACGGGTATCTGCATAACCATAGTCAGGTACTCAAATATTATGGCGTTCACTATAAAGTGCTGATGGAGAGAAAAAATGACTACTGATCAGGTGTACGAAAAAGAGTTGCTGAACAAGCTGGAAGAACTCGACCGCACTCGCGCATGGGTTGAAAGCGAATTGCGCGAGGTTCGCAACCGCATGCAACGGCAGGTTAACCGCGAAATTATCGAATGGCGCGAGGGGCGCCCGCATTTCAGCAATATTGGTGAATGGGTGGCGAAATGAAACCAATGATGAATGATAATGGGCTGCTGGAGTGTCCATTTTGCAATGAAATTAGCGTTGGTGTTGCCACTGATGAAGATGGCTGGCAATACATTGAATGTAGTGATTGTTATTGCCGCACGGATGGTTTCAGAAATCCCAAACTCATGGTTGAAAGATGGAATACCCGCAACGGCCACCTCTACACCGCTGACGACTACAAACAAGATGCACTGGAGCGCGCAAATGGACTTTAAAACGCAAATACTCACGGTGATAGAGCGCTGTGGTGGCGCAACCAATGCCATGATACGCAAGCAGACTGGCATGACAAACCGAGCCAGCGTTACAGGCTATCTGATTGAGCTGGAGGGTATGGGATTTATTATTAAAGAGGAAAGCGTCAGCTATGGCAGGCGCTGCTTTAAGTATTTCCTCAATCCCGATAATACCGCGCTTGACATGGCAATTCAGACGTACCTTGAGGAGAATCCGGGACGCAAGAGCAAGCAGATAGCAGAGGCTGTCGGCGTCAACTACACCATCCTGAAAGCGCGTATGCGCTATCTGGCGAGCATTGGTCAGGTTGACCGTGAAATGCTTCCCGGTGGCGCGTGGAAATATTACTGGCAGGAAATCATCCCGTTTGGAATGAGTCGTGACAGGATGATGTTTGAAAAGCTGCTTGCCGCGGTGCGCCAGTCATGTGGGCGGTAAAGCATAAATCAGGAACCGTGCTGTTTATCACCAATTGTGAACGCACGGCCAATAATCGCAGAGAAATGGAGTGGATAGTGGAACAAAGAAAATGCAGAGTAACAATTGAGTGGTTAAACGGAAAGAAAAGCACCTTCTTCGCTGATGGATGCGCGGAGATGGATAACAGCATCATGCTTTCAGTTAATGGTACTGATTTGCATATTCCATGGCAAAACATGGTTGATGGCGAGATTAAGTATTTTGATGAGGGCGAGGAATGACAAGTAGAGAGCAGTTTGAAAAATGGGTTGGTGATAGCGTAAATTCTGATGTGCACAGGGGTATTATGCTTAGCCGCCATGAGAATGGAAATTATAGCCACCTTGCGACAAGACACAAATGGGATGCTTGGCAAGCATCGCGCGCGGCAATTGAGATTGAACTGCCAGAACCATGCTCCCCTGGTGATTTCTGTGTAGACATTCCGGCACAAGCTCATCATGAGGTTGTCGAGGCAATAGAATTGGCTGGATTAAAGGTGAAAGTATGAAACTACAACTTAACGAAATCATGGAAGCAACAATTAGCGAGCTGGATGACATTGATATGACGCTTGCCTTTGAGATTGAGGCTATCGAGCGTCAGCTTGCTGGCAATCAGAATGGAAATAAGGTATGGAGAGAGAAGGCCATGAAGGCAAAGGGACACATGCAGCGCACCCGCGCGCTGGTTCGCACTCGCCTTGATAAGCTCTACTACGGCGAAGAAAGAATGTTGCACGGCGCCATTCTGGCTGAAATCCGAAAAACGATGCCTGTAGGGAAATTCATGGATGCCGTAAACCGCGCAAAAGTTAACTGCGGAATGTTAAATAAGAATAGTCCTCAATAAATTCTCTTCCGTGGCTGTTACCTTGCATTCAGGAGGTAGCAGCCATGCCAATCATACTGATATCATTCTTTGCTACTCTTTTCGCTTTTACCGCATCTCCACTTTACCTTCTCGCGTCCGTTTCGTGGTGCATATTCATGGTGTGTTATAATCCGGGCATAAAGTAAGCGCGGAGAAAGGTCATGATTGTCAAAATTGGCGACAAGTGGGTCGTTAAATCTAAGGATGGCTCGCACCAGTTTGGCGAGTACGACACCGAAGAGGCGGCGAAAAAGCGCCTTGCTGAGGTTGAGGCATTCAAGCACATGAATAATAAATTACAGGTTAACATCCTGTACACCATCAACTCAGCCAGCAACATCAGTGAAAAAATCATTGATGGCGACCCGCATTATGTCATCAAGAATGTTGTGCCGGTGGTAGATGACATTGTCATGAATGGCGGCCTGTACCCTGGCGATGAGATTAAAAAATCATTCCATGGGCTTGACGGGAAACCAGCGCCATATGACCACCCGAAGATTGACGGCAAATATGTGTCAGCAAACATGACGCGAGCCGCTAATCAGTTCAGCGTTGGTGCATGGATTGAGAACTCATCTCATGACGGCAGCAAGGCGCTGGTAGACCTTTATATTAATAAGGTAGTGGCTGAGCGCTCTGATAAAGGCAAAGAATTGCTGTCGCGTATTGACGGACTCAAAGTTAATAGCGCCGATGCCGAACCTGTTCAGGTGTCTACCGGCCTGTTACTCAACCGTGAGCAGGCATCAGGAACTTCCAAGGGTAAAAAATATTCCTGGATTGCCAGGAATATGGAGTGGGATCACCTCGCCATTCTTCCGCCTGGTATTCCCGGCGCTGGCGGCCCTGCTGATGGTGTCGGTATCTTTGCTGCTAACGGCGAAGATATTGAGCGTGTTGTAGTTAACCTTGAGGAATCGGCAATGACCGACGAAAGTGCAAACAAAATCAAGTGGTGGCAGCGCGCCATCAATCGCCTGACTGGCAATCAACTGTCATTCACTGATATTACCGAGCAGCTCCGCAATATCATCAAGGCAGAGACTCAGGCTGATGTATGGCCCTATATCGTCGCCGTTTATGATAATTACTTCGGCGTTGAGATTGACGGCACCATTTATATGCAGTCCTACATCGTCCGTGAGGATATGGTAGAATTAGTCGGTGAACGGGTTAAGGCTGTTTATAAGACAGAGCTTGAACCGGTAAAAACAACTCAAGGGGAAATCTCAATGACTAACGAGGAATTACAGGCTGTATTAGCCGATGCCCTCAAACCGGTTCAGGAATCGTTGACCGCAGTCAACCAGAAACTGGCCGATGTGGAGGCGCAAAACAAAACCCTGCGCGACCAGCTGCAAGCCAATGCCGCACAGGAAGAAACCGCAATGCGCGCCGCCATTATGGCTGAGCTGAAGTTGCCGGAATCTGCTGTTAATGCGCTGACTGGCGAAGCACTGCGTGAAACCTATGCGCTCACCAGTAAAGCGGCTCCGATTTCCGGCGGGTTCCAGCCGAACCGTGCCGAAGAAGATTTTGATATGGAGGCACCTGAATAATGGCTACTATCCGTTATGGCACCATCATCGGCGGCCCGGCCCGCAAAAATGACCCGCAGTTGCGCGAAGGTCTGATGAACGTCGCCCTGCAACCTGGCGCACTGGTCGACTTCAACTCCTCAGACAAAATCATCGCGCATGCGACTGATGGCGGTCAGGGTTTCCCCTACGTTCTGCAACACAACTATGTTGGTGGCGGTGACGTGAGTGAAGCTGTACCGGCGAATGCTACCGGCATGGCAGTACAATGCGAATTTGGCGTAACGTATCACGCTCTGGTTGCGGCATCCTCCGTGCTGGTAAAAGGTACTCCGCTGGCAAGCGATGGCTCCGGCGCGTTAAAGGTTGCAGAAGCAGGAGAAAATATCCTGTTTTATGCGTATGAAGCCTACACCGTAGCATCTGATGGCGCTGAACTCGTTGCAGTTCGTCGTGCTGGCAATGCTGCAATGCCTGCGGCGTAAGGAGCCGAACAATGGAAAAGATTATCTTTACGAAAGGCCTGATCACCAACTCGCAGGTGGTCAGAGAGCAGTGGCGCCACCTGACTGTTGACCGCAAGGTTTTCATCAATGGTGAAAACGCTCTGGCGAAAGAATACGGCGTGAACGCCACCGCACTGGTAACGAAAGACTACTGGCGCGAAGTGGACGATGTGACCACCCGTGTCTTCCGCAATGAGTCCGGCATGGACATGATGGCCGACCTGATGACGCTGGCGACCAACATCAACATCGGCAAGACCGTGGCAGTTAGCCGTATGGCTTCCGACGCTGGTAAGGTTGTGCGCACCATCTCCGGGCAGGAGCCTGAAGACCTGGATAAAACCCGCTACTCCTACAGCGGCGATGTAATCCCGATCTTCAAAACCGGTTATGGCCGTGAGTGGCGTGAGCTGCTGGGTATGCAATCTGAAGGTTTCGACCCGCTGATTGATGACCAGGAAAACACCACCTTCAACCTGCGCGCAGACATGGCGGATTATCTGCTGGTCGGCGATGCAAGCCTGAACGTGAACGGCGTTTATACTGCTTACGGCATCACCAACCACCCGAACACCGTGCAGCTTAACCTGAGTGCCTCCGGTACTGGCGAGCTGAACATCGACCTGCAAACTGCAACCCCTGATGAAATCGTTAAGTTCTTCAACCAGGATTTCCAGGCGGTTCTGGATACGCAGAACGTGTTCGAGCCGGTTACTCTGTGGGTTTCTCCGGCCGTGCGCCGATCCTTCAGCCGCCCGTACTCCAACGCGGCAGGCTTCAAAGGCGGCACCATTGAGGATTATATCCTCGCATTCGGCAAAACCGGCAACGTTGGCCGCATCGCGTCTATCGGCACCAACTTCAAGCTGACCGGGAACCATTTCGTCGGCTATGTGAAGAATGCGCTGTATATCCGCCCTCGCGTCGCTCAGCCGGTATCCACCTATGCAGAGCCGCGTACCACGCCGCACGCTAACTTTAACTTTTTAACGTGGGCTGCTATGGGTTTGCAAATTCGCCGGGATTTCTCGGGCCGAAGCAAGGTGTTCAACGGCTACGGCACGCAAACCGCGCTGTAAAAATAAAGGGGCGAAAGCCCCTTTTAACTATCAGAGGTTATCATGGCTAAATACGAAGTTATCGCCAGCGGAATCTTTGTCAAGGATAAAGACGGTCGCCTGCGTGAGCTTGCTATTGGCGATATCATTGACGAATCAAGCCCGCACATTGAGTCAAAACTTCGCCCGGTTAGTGAGAAGATTCTGGAAGTGGCAACCCCACAAGAATCACAGCCAAAGGCGAAGAAAACTAAATAGAAAAGCCCCGCGAGGGGCTTTGGTTTATTTTAGCGTGAACCAAACCTTATCTTCTTTTTCATGCAAGTGGTCGCGCTCTTTTGGTTCTGGAAAATCCTTTGGGTCTAACCCCATCTCGCAAGCAGTATCAAAAGAAACATCATCTTCGTCAATGCTGTCACTCATCACTAAATCCTCATTGGCATAACGATAACTTTTGCAGTCTCTCCAGTAGGCGCACTGATGTTTGCGACGGCGGTGCTGGTGTTGCCATTCAACTCAAATAGCACCGCTTCAAATTTCGGGTTAAACAACTTCGCCAGCTTCTCAACATCGGCAAGATATTTGGCATTGAAGCCAATCTGTTCTGCTGGCGCGGCCTGCTTAGGAATGATGCGATCAATATCAGGGTAATTGCCGTCAACCTCAGAGCAAATACCTGCGCCAACCAGCACATCAAAATTGTTATGATAAGTGACAATCTTTGCCATGGTATCAATCACCGCATATGAATAATTTTTTGTCGGCGACTTGCTTATCGACACGATGACGTTACTTTTTATTTTGTTTTCATGCTTACTGGCAATCATGGCGCGATGACCGTCAGTAGCGGCAACTCGACCATCAGGCATAAAGCAAATGCCATTCAGGTAGTAACGCACATCCTGTTTGTCTTGAAATATCAAAGCACCTTCAAGGAGTAACTTGCTAACTTTTAATTTCATCACTTCACCTTTATCATGTGTTGTTTTGCAACCTTCAGGCATTCATCGAAAATCTTGCCATTCTTTTCACTCTGGTTGCTCCTGTAGTGGGTAATTGCGGCCTCTATAGCCGCGTTGTCGATGCCTGGCAGTTTTTCGCGCAGGTTTTTCTCTATGAATTGCTCGTGGTTCATCACAGCTTCTCCAGAATCGCCAGCACTTCATTCAACTCAGCAGAAGGAAGGCGCAAAAATTCTTCTGTCTCCTGTGCCACATGCCCCTCGGCTACCACCATGTGATCTGCTTCTTTCAGCAACTGAATCAGGCGGTCAATCGGCTTAACTTTTTTGGCCTTGAGGGTTTTCGCCGTCACCTTATCTTTTCCCTGCGCTTTCGCTTCCTCAACGGCTGCATCAATAACGTTAACAGCATCATCGCCATGCTCACGTGCTACCGCAACGGCGTTGGCATAGCTGATTTGGCCTGCATTGATGCGTTGCTTGATGGCATCAGGTACATCACCAAGTGACAGGTGCATCTGCACATCAGAAACTGAGCGACCAACCTTCTTGGCGATTTCTTCATTCGTCCATCCGAACCCTTTCAGGCGCACATAAGCCTTTGCACGCTCAAGCGGGTCAAGCTGCTTTCCTTGACTGGATGACACCATGAAGGCGATTTTATCCGCTTCATCGCCGGTGAAGTCTTTGCACTCAATGCGCGCAATTGGTATTCCGCGCTCAATGGCACGCAGTGCGCCAAGGTAACGATGCTGGCCGTCAAGAATCTTGATACGCTTTCCGTCGGCATCAGGAATAACAGTTAACGCAGGGATTGGCTGGCCTGATTCCCAGCACTGCGCGAAGTATTCAACGTGCTGCTCATCGGCTTCGCGGATGTTGTACCCCGGCTCAAGATAAAGCTGATCGACAGGAACCTGATAACCTTTGTTGACCACGATTCCGCCGCGAGTTTCTTTGTCTGAGTAAATTTTTCCGAGAGATGTCATCTTTTCCTCACTTTGATAAACAGATTGCGCTGGCAATGGCGAATCCGATAACGATTAATGCCAGCTTGATTTTGAAATTGCGCCATGCTTTCAGGTCTTCTTTGCGGATTTCGTGGCGGATCATTTTGATTCTCCGAGTGCTTTGGCGATTGCTGCTTTAGCTTTCGAGGTGTTAACGTAGACACATGCGCGAGCCTCCAAATCCAGCAGCGCTTCCAGCAATTCAGGCGCTGCGGCAATGAGCTGTGCATCATGGATGTTCTGAATATCTTCTATCGTGTCGTATGGGCCCTCTGCTGGGATATCAACATCTATTGATGTAAGTCTATTGCGAAGTCTCCACGGCCCCGGCGTACCTTTGAATTCATTCATCTTCATCACCTCTAACATTTATTGTTGTTTCTACGTCATCACTATAGCTACACCCTCAATCTACGTCAACACTTTATGATAAAATTAAACCAACAACACTCACCCCGCGCTGTTCCGTCCTGAAAAACGTAAGGCGGCGAAATTGGATATAGCAATCGGCGTTATCGTCATAGCGTTTTCGCTGGTTCAGGTGTACAGATGCTGGAAGTTCATCATTCGGAGAATAATTAATGAGAGACGCGTTTCAGCACGCCGCAAACCAGATAATTAGTGGCACTGTCGGCCAGGTAATCGACAAAGCCGGTTATACATCCATCGGCACGGGCCTTGGCCTGAAGGTGGCAGAGCAGACGCCGGTCGCACAATCATACATTGCCTCAATGATCCCCCATTCGATTACCGAGTGGGCAGCGGTAGCCTCTATACTTGGCGCGCTGTCACTGGTGGCAAAAAACCTTTTTGAGATGTGGTGGAAGATTCGGGAGAGTAAAAAGAATGGCAGCACCGACAGCAAGTGAACTTGTCTCCGCCATGGCGTCAAGAGGCGTAACCATCACCACGGCAGACGCAACTGGCATCCTGTGTCTGGTGGCGAGCATCACAGAGTGCCTTGAGCTTAATTACCCCGAAGACACATGCAGACAGGATGCAATTCTGCTATGGGCATCTATCCTGATCGCCTCAAATACAGCCGGGAGATACATCACCAGCCACCGGGCGCCATCTGGTGCGTCGCAGTCATTTGGCTATGGCAGCAAGCCGTGGATGGCCCTTTACAATCAGATGAAACTACTCGATACGGCAGACTGCACAGGCGACCTTGTGGAAGAGCCTGATGGGGCAGCAAAGCCGTGGTTTCGGGTTGTCACCGGGAGCAAGTGCAGATGAAAACGCAAACATTAACTGTAAATATCGCAATCCGTAAATGGTGCCTGCCACTGCTGGTTATTCTGGTATTGCTGCGCCTTCCTGTTCCGCGCTGGGTTTATACTCTTGAGGCTGCGCCATGTCAGCAATAGCCAGATGGACTTACACATATCCATGCACAATCTGGCGGCTTACTGGCAAGGATAAGTATGGCAAACCGACATTCGCCGCGCCAGAGTCCCTCATGTGTGATTATGGCTTCGATAAGAATCTGACCACCGGCACAGCTGGCAATGAGATTGCACAGAAAAACACATTCTGGACGGAATACCAGAATGCGTCTGTTGGCGACTTCATCATGCTTGGCACCATCACCACTGCTGACCCGCTGGCCGCCGGAGCTGACCAGATTAGAAACGTTGTGAATTATGGCAACACACTAAATCGCAACGACCTGCCTGATTTTGCGCTGGTAACGGGGTAATGTATGGCCGCCAAAATGCGAGGTATCCAGCAGGCGATTAAGCGCACTCAGCAGATAGTCGGTGAGATTACTGGCGAGAAGGCAGTGTCAGCAATAAAAGCCGCCACCTACATCATCAGGACTGAATCGGCGTCTATGACTCCAGTAGCTACATCTGCGCTGATAAACAGCCAGTTTGACACCGTTGAGGTTAATGGCACTCGCATAACTGGAAAGATTGGGTATGCTGCTAATTACGCCCTGTATGTCCATAATGCACCTGGTAAACTGCTTGGCACGAATACGCCGCGCACAGGACGGCTCAAAGGAAAGGGTAACGTATGGGATAAGAGCGGCGAGCCTAAATTCCTTCTCAAGGCTGGCGAAAACACACGCGAGCTTGTCGATCAGGTAATTAAAAAAGAGATGACGCTAAAATGAGAGATATGCTTGAACTTGTCGACCAGTACCTTAGCGATGCCGGTCTTTATGATGGGTGGACTTCTCAGCTTGAGTTCTGGAACGATACCGAAGTTGGCACCGAGCGCTTTATGGTGCTGCAATCCAATGGTGGCACTAGCGTAAGTAAAGGACTCGGCGGAGATTACTATTTTTCGCTCTATGTTGTCGGCCAGCAGGGTCAGTACAACATCGAAGAGACAAAAGCAAAGGCGCTTGATGTCATCGCATACATCAAAGAGCATCCAGTTGATAGTTGTATTGGCATGATTCAGTTGCAGGCGCCGCTTGGTCGCCCTACGCTTACGACAGAGCAGAGGCCGGTTTATGAATTGTTGCTGAGGGTTGTTTTTGGTGAGTAATGGTTACCGCGACAGGATTCGAACCTGTAATCATCCGATTATGAGTCGGGTGCTTTAACCAGTTAAGCTAAACGGGAGTTTGGTGCACCATACTGGATTCGAACCAGTGACCTACGGATTAGAAGTCCGTTGCTACTATCCTGCTGAGCTAATGGTGCGTTGCGTTGTTGATTCGAATCTACACCACCAATCAAAACCTGTCAACATGATATAATGCGATTGTTTAGCTAAACACAGAGGATTCTAAACATGGCTATTTGTGCAAATGATAACGGCATCATCACAGGTCGCCAGTCTCTCATTGAGCTGGCTGATGGCTGCTGGGATGCTGTGCCAGCAGAGGAAGACTGGAAGTTTTTTGCTCCCATGACCTCAAAAGGCGTCGACTTCAGTCCAAGCACCACCACTTCAGAGGCTGATGATGGCGATGGCTTTGTCGCCACGCTGGTCACTACGGCAGACCTCACCATTTCCGGTGATTTTGAAGTTCGCAAGGCTGACAAGGCTGATGAGTATGGCGTGCACAACCTCATCAAATACTTTGTCACCGAAGTAAAAGCGCGTCGCCAGCCGTCGCTGTGGGTTCGCCAGACCACCGGTAATACTGTTGTCGTGGCTTACTGCAACATTACCGCTCTGAGCTACGATGGCGGCACCAACGACATCATCACCGGCTCTGTTGAACTCAAGCCGTATGATGGCTCTACCGTTGACGTGTCCAGCATCGAAGACCTGACGCTGACTACTGATATCAGCGCAACAAAAAGCGTTGCCACTGGCGACACTCTGACGCTCGGTCCGGTGGTTGCGGCTGGCGGTGTAGAGCCTTATACCTACCAATGGTATAAAGGCACCACGCCGATCAGCAGTGCTAATACCAACACGTTCACCAAGGCCACTGCTGCCGCAGGTGATGCTGGTACGTACTTCTGCCGCGTGATGGACTCGGCAACCAGTCCTGATTACGTTGACTCTACTAAGTGTGTCGTCACCGTGACCGAATAAAGAAAACCCCCGAAAGGGGGTTTATTTTTTCAGCAATGAAGATACGCGGATTCTCCACAATGACAAGTTAGCGAGCGATACCGCTAACTCCATGTGAATCAATCTAAGTTTTTCAATATCAACAAAGACCGGGGCGTTGTATTGTTGATTGCTTCTTATGTACTTTGAAATAGTATCAGCATCATTATTGTCGATGGTCATCACCATTCTCGCTGATTGCAGCATCAAGTTGTCGACGCAACATACACAGCGCGCCATGCGGCATAAACTGATTAGCCATGCCATCGAATATCTGCCGGTTTAATTTATTATCAATCCGCGGCCTTATTGCTGACCAGCACGACCGTATAGCGCGATTAACCTGGCGGCGGTCGAGCATTGCGAGTCGCGCAGCTAACTCAATGGTAACGAGCGCGTCAAGATACTGCTCGCAGGCATGGCGATTTTCGTTATCCATCATCATTTACCATGGTTCTCATGAAAATTATACTTAACCTCCGCCTTTCTCCTTGCTTCAGCGGCCATATTTAAGTCAGAAAACAATCCAAGATGAATCTTTACGCCATCAACTTTTATGTTTGAGGCCCATTTTTTATGTTGCTTATCCCATGAAACACCAGTAACACCTGATTTGTTTGTCACCCTGAACTTCATGTTGTGATTATTCTCTTTTGGAGTGACAAGCCTGAGGTTATCTATCTTATTGTTTGTTTTATTGTGGTCTATATGATCAATCTGCATTCCGTCAGGAATTTTCCCATTATGCATTTCCCAGATGATGCGATGAACAAGATACTTGAAGCCATAGATTCCAACAATCTTATATCCATTACCTCCTACCGCCTTCACCTCGCCTCCTATTTTCACTCTGTTTGAGGTTCTTATCTTCCAGTAAATAGCCCCATCACAATAATAAAAAATATCTGACCAATCAGTTATTTTCATCGAATGTCACCCCTACCATTGCAAGTAATTTTTTCGCCATCAACTCGGCCTCATCATAGGTAAACCCGCAATCAACGTACAGGTCGATGTAAAATCTCAAATCAACATCAGTCTCGTTCATATGTCAAACCCTCAATCACCTTATGCTTTCAATCTACGTCAGTTTTGCGCCCCCTGTCAATGGTATAATTACGTCATTGTGAAAACAGGATTTAGACATGAGACAACGCACACCGCTAACAGAAATCGGAGAGATGCGCATCTCCCTGGCTGACAAGTCTTTTTTCTTCAAGCCATCATTTGCGGCGATGAATGATCTTGGTTCACCGAAAGAGATTGTCGAGCTGTACGCTACGCTTAATGGCTATGAATACGCGGCCATACTTGGCGCTATTCAGTCATTGCCGTATGGAGCGCAGATTCAGGTGGCAAAAATCCTGTCACGCCCTGCCTATGGTAAGAAAGTGCTCAGCGCCGCCTGCCTCATCATGCAGTCCTGTTGCGATGATGATATCTCGGTGCTCATTGGGTCATGGAAGCCAACTCCGCGCGGTGTGAAGTACGTCACCGGAAGAATGCCAGTAAATGACATTATTATTATTGCTCGCAACCTGATGGAGCATGGCATCATCGGCAAGTCTCCACTCAAGGTTCCTCAGCGCTCGGAAAACCAAAAGCGCACAACAAGTGAGTTGAGAATGTCGGATTACATCATCTCAGCTCGCACCCATTTCGGAATCACCCGTGAGGAAGCCGAAGACCTGACCATGACCGAGTATCAGCAGATGATAAAATCAAAATACCCGGAACCGGAAGGCATGACGCGCGAGCAGTATGATGCGTCTTATGAGCGGGCCAAGCTGAATAAACAGAAACTGAAAGAGAAAGCCGCCAGAAAGGCCGCTAAAAGCAAAGGAGCAAAATAATGGCAGAAACAGTTGGCGGCATTATCTATGAGGTTGGCATTGACACATCTCAGTTAGCAGCTGGTAGTCGTGAATTGCAGTCAATGCTAAATGGACTTAGCGGGAACATGGGGCGACTTGAGGCCAGTGTAAACAGGACAGAGCGCTCTATTGGATCGATGGAACGAACAATGTCCAGCCTTTCTGGCGTTGCCAAGGGATTGTTCGCGGCGCTTTCTGTGCAACAGGTTGCGAGTTACGCCGATGCCTGGACTGAACTAAATAACAAGGTAGCTAACTCGGTTCGTACTGGAGAGACGCAGACCGAAGTTATGCAGCGGATCTTTGATGTTTCACAAGCAACCCAGTCATCCCTTAACGGCACGGCGACTCTTTACGCCAGACTTGAGCGAGGAACCAGGGCGTACAACACCAGCGCGGAAGATTTAGTCCGCCTGACCACTATTATCAACCAGGGGTTTGCAGTATCCGGTGCAACAGCTCAGGAAGCTGAGAACGCAATCATTCAGCTATCACAGGGTATCGCTTCCGGCGTTCTGCGCGGCGAGGAGTTTAACTCAGTGTCAGAGCAAGGCAGCCGCCTCATGGTAGCTCTGGCTGATTCGATGGGTGTTTCTATCGGTCAGTTGAGGGCTATGGCCGCTCAGGGGCAGCTAACAACAGACGTTGTAGTTAAGGGGCTTCTGTCACAAGGGGATGCAATCGGCAAAGAATTTGCCAACACCACCGTCTCAATCGCCAAGGGATTGCAGGTAGCCGGTAACAACGTAACGAAGTTCTTTGGCGAAAACTCGACGGTTAAATCATTTGCAGCAGGGTTCCGAGACTCTGTCATCACAATAAGTGAGAACCTTGAGACGCTGAGCGGCGCCCTTATCATTGTAGCTGGCATAATGGGAAGTCGGTATGTTGGCGCGCTGGCAATGTCCACTGCCGCGAAAATATCAGATATAGCGGCATCAAGACAGCAATTAATAGCTGAGAATCAGCAGGCACAATCAGCGCTTGTGGCTGCAAATTCCGCGCGGAGGAAGGCGCTGGCTGATAAAGAGGCGGCGCTATCATCTCTGGCGCTTGCTCAGGCTGAATATAACGTAGCAAAAGGCAGCGCAGCCGAGATGCTGGCGCTTGATGCTCTGGTTGCGGCAAAATCAAGAGCGAGCGCCGCGTCACTATCCCTTGCTCAGGCTGAAAACGCACAGGCTGCCGCATCAGCGAGAGCAGCATCAGCGGCAAGGGCCGCATCGGTAGGGATTGGACTTGCCAGAGGTGCACTTTCATTGATAGGCGGCCCAGCTGGCGCGGCAATGTTAGCGGCGGGGGCAATATTTTACTTCTGGCAGAAAGCGCAGCAAGCCAAAGAAGAAGCAATCCGCTTTGCCGATAGCCTGGATAAAGTTAACGCCTCAATGAAGGCGATGAACAATACCCAACTCAGGGGGGCGATAGCTGACGCCAATATTTCAATTAGGGCGCAAGAGGAAGCTATTAGCGATCTGAAGGACACCATTTCAGACCTGCAATCCGATTACGAGAAATATACAACGCTTGCAAGAAAGTACGGGGTTGCCGAAGATCAAAATAATGGGTTCGTGATTAAGGCAACGGATGCCGCAGACCAGTTAGCTAAAAAGCGTAGGGATTTAGCTGATGCTGAGGAAAAACTAGCAAGAACTCAGGACACGGCAGCAGAAGCAAGCAGAACCCTAACAAACAATATGCTCACGTCAATGGGTGTGCATGATGGCCTGATTGAGAAAGGCTCGACTCTTGAGAGGGTGCAAGGGGCGGTGGCAAGAGCATTTGGATTGACTGCTGATGAGATAAATCGAGCAAACCAAGCCGGGCAAAACTTCAACCCCAAATCTTTGCAGGTGTCAGCCCCGACAAAAGAAGCAGATAAGATAATTCTCAGTCTTGAGGAGCAGAATCAGCTTTTAAAAATACAGGATGAAAGACAAAGGGCAGTAACAAAGGCGAGAATGGAGGCAGCTAAGGTAACTGATAACCCCAATCAGATAGCCAGAGCTGGTGAGCTTGCAGGGCAGATATATGATTTAAATGAGGCCGAGAAAGCAAGGGAAAAATCGCAAAATGATTCTCAATCAGCGGCCAAAAAAGCAGCCACAGAGCAGGAGAATATCGCCAATAAACTTGAGCAGCTTCGCCAGAAGTCACTGCTTACCGCTGAAAGTACAAGAGAGCTTAGCCGTGAACAGTCAATACTGGCCGCTCAGCAGTCTCTTGGAAAAGGCGCCACTCAGGAGCAAATTAACCTTGCAGGACAATATGCAGCCAAGGCATGGGATAACGCCAACGCGCTCAAGGCTCAGGCAGAGGCGGAGAAAAAAAGAGCCGAAGCTGTAAAAGGCTTTGCTGCATTAAAATCGCAGACATCCCCAATGTTTGCCGTTGAAACAAATTATCAGAAAGATTTAGCAGCGCTCAATGCTTACGCAGTGGCTTATCCGCAAAAGATAGCGGAAGTTGAACAGGCCAGAGCAGCAATTGAGGAGCAATACCGCCAGCAGCGCCTCGATGCCATGTGGCAGGAGTGGAGCCAGCAGAATGCGGCTACGCAAGCGGCGGCGGCTGCATTTGATGCTTTTGGGCAAACCGCAAGCAATGCCCTAACTGGCGTTCTGACTGGCTCAATGTCGGTGAGCGAGGCCCTACAGTCAATAGGGAGCAATGTGTTAAATGCGGTTATTAACTCTTTCGTTCAGATGGGTGCGGAGTGGCTTAAATCGGTAATCATGGGGCAGGCAGGAATGGCAGCAGCATCTGCCGCAACCGCCGCTCAGGCAGCAGGAATAGCAGCGGCTATGGCGCCAGCGGCAGCGATGACATCACTTGCTACGGGTGGCGCTAACGCAGTACCTGCACAGGCTGGAATTGTTTCCACCGTTGGTGTGGCTAAAGCAATGTCTGTTGCGGGAGCATTAAAGAATGGTGGGCCTGCTCAGGCTGGCTCAATGTATCAGGTCGGTGAGAACAACCTACCTGAAATCTTCCAGGCCAGCAATGGCAATCAGTACATGATACCCGGGGACAACGGAAAGGTTATCAGCAACAAAGACCTTACCGGCGGTGGCAGTGGCATCATTATTTATAATAATGTCACCAATAACAGCGGCGGAGCAACGGCCTCATCAACAGCAAGAGATAATGGTGACGGCTCTGTTACAATTGAGACCATCGTTGCCGACATAGAAAATGGCGGCCCTATTTCTCAGGCTATTACCAGCAACACCACTGCAACCAGAAGGGCAACAGAATAATGGCTATAGCTTATCCATCATGGCTACCGCTTGCGCAGCGTGCCAGCAAGAACATGACGACTCAAACCCCATTCCGCAGCGATCAGCCTGCGGTTGGGGCGCCAATATTTCAAAAGTTAACGACCGATGTTGCAGTAACATGGAGTTTGACATGGGTTTTCACGCTCAGGCAGGAGCGGGCATTTATACAGTGGTTGAGAAGCCCAAACTATCTCAACAAGTGTAATGAATGGTTCACGATGGATATCGATCTTGGTGGCAGCGGATTACAGAATCAGACTTTGCACTTTACTGATTACCCCGTGCAGACAAGCATTAATGGCGGCATCGTCACATGGACTGGAAATGTCATCTGTAAAACCCTCAATAACTCCATGGATGAGTTTGATGATGTGCTTGTTGAGCTTGATGAGAGATGGTATAGCTTCCTTGATGAAACTGTAAACAGAGAGCTACCAGAACATAGCGATTAACAAAACCTGCTAAATTCGCCAAAAATAACTTTTGCGGCGTTTACATATGCATCGTGGGCTTGCTTTGGAGACAAGAACAAGCCCAAATATTTCTGCTTCCCATTTATCTTTATGCTTGCCTGCCACTTACCACTTTGCTTGTGAAAGCTAACACCTTTGTACCCCGAGGTGTTATTCACAGTCTTAATTCTATTCATTGCGTTTTGAGATAGCGTAGCCTCCCTTAGATTGATGATTCTATTGTCGCTCCTAATGCCATTGATGTGATCTATTGCCCTCGATGGCATCTCGCCATTTACATACAGCCACGCCAAATGGCTTGCTTGATATCTAACCCCATCAATCATTATTGTGATGTAGCTGCTTTTATTTTTCCTTCCGGCAACATCACCATTTTTCACGGAAAATGATTTATTAACAAGCCATCTAAAAACACCGCTATCTGCGTTGTATGATAGTAACGACATAAGCTCTTTTTGCGTAATCATGGCTATCTCCAAAAAAGTAACGCCCCTGCCAGGTGGAACATGGTTGCAACAAAACCATACTGGCAAGGGCGTTAAATTTATTGTTGCTTGCTTGCCGTTTCGGGTTCCACGCCTATGCGACATGAGTAGTGTATGATATATACATCAGTATTTCAAGATTTCCTCAGGAGTATCCATAATGCCAACATTGCGTGAATACCAGTCGAAAAGGCCAAACTGGAAGCTGTATGACACCATAACCTTTTATCATTCTTCATTTGGTTACGTCCGGCTGGTTGGCAATGAGTTTTCTGATATTGTACTTGGCGGCCAGACTTACCAGCCAGTGCGTATGGATGTAACCAGAAGCCAGCAATCGAACACGCCGGTAATAAATGCCACGCTGAAGTTTGCTCGACTGGCAAATGACTTTAAACAATATTTAAAGTTATGGTCAGGTTCTGGACGCATTGAGCCTATCACTGCTTTATACCAGCGTTTTGATGAGACTGACAAAAGCACACCATTAAAGCCATATACGCTTTATGTGAACGATGTGACGCTTGATCAGTCTGATGTAACTGTCTCCATCTCCATAAAGAACCCAATCAATGGCAACGTGGCAAAACTTTATGACATCACAGAATTCCCCGGACTGCGTACCGTTTGACGATTTTGAGCGGCTGATGGCTGGAAAACCATATGTTGACAGATGCTGTCACGTTGATGCAGTTGACTGCTGGGGTCTGGTGGTGCTTTTCTATCGCCTTTGTATGAATGTCAATGTTCATCACGATAATTCATATTCAAGTGGCGGAGATTTTGTCACTTGTTTCAATGGGGAAGTTTCATTCTGGAAAGACACAGACCGGCCAAAAATTGGCGATGTGGTGGTTGCCTATCGCGGGAGTCATCCGGTACATGTCGCGCTGTGGTGGGGTCGTGATAAAATACTGCATGCGCGAGAAAAAACGGCAGTCAAGACCGACCGCCTTAAAACACTCGAAAAACTATCAACAAAATTAAGGTTCCTGACTTATGCCGGTTATTCACATCCAGAAGATGCCAGGTGTTCCAAAAGAGACGGGTAATGTTCCTGCTGGCACTAATCTGTGGAGATGGCTGGAGAATTCCGGCCTTCCATCTGATATCAGGATTGCGCTGAATGGCCGCATTTTTGGCCCTGATGATGAATTGTCGATATCGTTAAAGCAAAACGATATTGTTAACATTTACTGTCAGCCTCACGGCGCCATTGGCGATCTTATCAGCACGATACTCAAGCCTGTAACTAAGGTTCTTTCTTTTCTGCTGCCAAAAGCATCAACGCCATCAACCAGCACTGGCACGACGGTTGAATCACCCAATAACAGCCTGAAATCGCAAACCAATATTGCGCGAAATGGAGAGGCAAGACCTGACAACTTCGGACAGATAAGGGCATTCCCTGACCTGATTCAGGAATCGCTTTTTGAATACATTGACGACCTTAAATACGTCACTGAGTTCATGAACTTTGGCCTTGGGAAATACACCATTTCATCGGTTCGCTATGCGGAAACTAATCTTGGTTCTCTGCCAGGGGCCACTCATGTCATCTACAATCCAGGTGATGTGATTGGACAAATCATTGAGCCTTACCAGTTCGACGGACTTGATGGTCAGGAGGTTCCAGGACTGAACGAATCAGAAGATACCCCGATAGAGACAGCGACCACAACATCTGTTACCAGTGGTGATTATGCTGGCGGTCAGCTGTTAATGGTCATACCAAAAAACACTGATTTCGATTACTTTATGGGGTTGTCTTTGCCTCACTCAGTGTCATTAACAATAAACATTACCTACAACTCGACATCCGGGCCAGTTACTGAAAATATTCAACTCAGTGGCAACATCATTTCAGCTGAGGAAACTGAGACGGGAGTAATTCCTGATATTCAGTATTTTTATAATTTCACCTTCAATAACCTGACCGGCGCAAATCTTGGCAACCTGAGCGGCGCAACCATCAACAACACTTATTTTCAGATTGTGGATAATGAGGCGCTTGTTGTTGGCCCATATGTTGGGGCTGTGGAATCAACGCAGGTATGGGTTCATGTTCAGTCTGAGCTTGGGCCTACCAGTGGTACGGTAGATTATCTGATCAAGGTATGGGCGGTTGATGATAATGGAGATGCCATTCCAGGAACTGAGGAGCAGCTTGCAGACAGTATTGACAACCCATTCAATCAGACAACCAAAACCTATTATCGCACGTATAAGTTAACTCCTGCTCATGGGCTGGCTAAGTATGCCATCAGCATTGAAAGGACAAACAACTCAAACTCTGGCAACCGCGTAACGTTGCAGGCGGCGCATGCCATCAATATCCGTGAAAACGTGGTTTATCCAGATGACACTCTGGTTAAAGTGACAGTGAAGGCCACGCTTCAGCCCACATCAGTTACTGAGCGCAAATATAATGCGCTGATCACCCGATGGACTATCGGATACAACAGAATGACCGGGGCAGTCGACTATACGTTAACTCCATCAAGAAGTTTTGCAGATTCAGTGCTGCATAACTGGCTTATTACTGCTGGTCAGCCTGAAAGCACCATTGACATAGGAAGGCTCTATGAAATAGCTGATGCGCTGCCTGATGAGCGTCTTGGGTATTTTGATTACACATTTGATGATGAGGATAAATCGATCGGCGAACGAATTCAGACCATCTGTGATGCAGCTCGCGTAACGGTTTTTTGGGATGATGGCGTTTTATCTTTTTCAAGAGATGAGCAAAAATCAACTCCTGAAACCGTGTTCAATACCAGAAATACGAAAGCTGATGGCTATAAAATGTCTTATGACATGACTTTACCGGGGTCATATGATGGCGTAAGTGTTCAGTACCGCGACCCAAACACCAACAAACAGGCTTACGTTTATTATAAAGTTGGCGCTTCTGGTATCGAACCGGGAGAGCCAACTAAGCCTAAAAAATTCGACATGCTATATGTTCGAAACCTGTACCAGGCAACAGACCGAGCCATGCTTGAGTGCAATCGTCTGATGTACTCACGCAGAGGGATGGAGATAAAGGCACTTGCTGATGGCGAGTGGGTAAACGTTGGCGATATGATTTCCGTTGTCGACATTTATGACTCAGTGCAGCAGACTGGCGTTATCCGTTCAAGGTCTGGAAACGTATTTACCACCAGTGAACAGCTTACGGCGGGAAGTGGCCTATTTGTGGTTATCACCGGCGCCAATGGGAATGTGTCAGAACGCCTGGCTTGCACCATTACTGGATTGAATACATTCGAATGTGCATTACCATCTGATTTCGAGTTAAACATTTTTGACGGTGTTAATGTTCAGTCAGAATCAAGATATGCCATCTCAACAGAGGTTGAGCTTGACTCAACTTTATGGACAGTCAGCCAGAAAACTCCAGGCACAGATGGCGCAGTGTCTCTCACAGTAACTGAGTACAATGACGCCATGTACGCCTACACCAACCCTGTTGCATGATACAATAGGGCAATTAATGATTACGGAGAATGCAGCCGATGGCTACTACCCCAACTAACAAGCCGATTCCCTCTGAAGACCCGCGCGATCTGAAGTTTAACGCCGGGAAGATTGATGAAGAGGTTAACGGAAGTGCTGATTACTACACCGACAGATTTGGCGTGCAGAGGCTGACGAATACCGGTAGGGATAACCGGTTTCAGACAGCACAAGATGAGCGTGAGGCAGAATTTGTTGCATCGCAGGCAGATAAAGAAGCACGTTTTCAGCAATTCCTCTTAAACTCTGGTTATCAGTTTTTAGGAGATTATGAAAATGGACCGTATACAATAACTGCGCTTAATCAGGTAATTCGTTATCAGGGTGAATTCTGGCGCTTAAACGCATCAACAACGCCGCCATATACAACTACAGGGATTGATAACACATCTTGGGCGGTAGATGTGACCCATCTTGTAAGCGTTGGTGATGCAAAATTAAGACAGGATTTAAGTTCAACTACTTTGCCTGGTTTATCATTAGTCGGTCTTTCTGGTAATGGTAATTTAAACCATCTGCTAGGCAATCATACCTCTCCTGAGGCGTGGGGAGTGGTGCAAAATTCAGAAGCATCAGCTCATGCAAACTCTAGAAAGATGTTTGACATGTTTGAAAGTTTAAGATCGAAAGGCGGCGGTGTGGTATTCTTTACTCCTGGTAGAACATACTGGATTGACTTTATTCAGTTCGTACCAAGTAACGTTGTTATAATTGGCTACGGCGCTACATTAAAGCAAATAAACCCTTTATCAATGTATGGACGCGGTGGTTTTGTGTTTGGTAGCAGTAGGGAATGGAACTATCAAAAAGCTAAAACGGCATATCTTGCAAACTCCTACCCTGCATCTGTATCTGATTCATCAATGCCTGAGTTGGCTTTAGGTTCATATTTAAGGGATAACCAATCATATTTACAGTGTGAAAGATGTACTGTGTATGGTTTGCGTATGGAAACAAAATTTACAGATTCTACATATTGGGGTGGTTATGCATTTAATACAGTAAACGCGCAACACATCAGATTTTACGATGTTAAAGGAAGTGGTTGGACACAGCTATTCAATTTCGGTAATGATGGTTCCGCATCATCACCATCTTGTGATGATGTATATGCATTCAACTCAACAGTAGA
>OGDV01000166.1_pt1 | contig 47211 bp, 34 predicted proteins | sample 1570511 | NCBI WGS metagenome assembly OGDV01 (sample SAMEA2582179, study PRJEB24529) | metagenome | reverse complement strand
TTATCCGGGTGCAAGCGCCCTGACCGTATCGCAGGCGGTTGCCACTCCCATCGAACAGGAGCTGAACGGTACCCCGGGCATGCTTTACATGGAGTCAAACAGTTCTAACTCGGGAGGTTTCTCGGCTACCGTCACTTTCGATATCTCAGCCGATCCCGACTTGGCAGCCGTAGAAATCCAGAATCGTATCAAGCTGGCCGAATCGCGCCTTCCTGCCGAAGTGATTCAAAACGGTATCTCGGTGGAAAAACAGGCAGCCAGCCAGTTGATGACCATCTGCCTCACCTCGACCGACCCTAAGTTTGACGAAATCTACCTAAGTAACTTCGCTACCCTGAATGTGCTTGACCTGATCCGTCGTATTCCCGGTGTGGGACGTGTATCAAACATCGGTAGCCGTTACTATGCCATGCAGATTTGGGTACAGCCCGACAAGCTGGCTAACTTCGGTCTGACCGTAGCCGACCTGCAAAATGCCTTGAAAGACCAGAACCGCGAATCGGCAGCCGGTGTATTGGGACAACAGCCTGTGCAAGGCTTGGATGTTACCATCCCCATCACCACACAAGGTCGTCTGTCCACCGTCAGCCAGTTTGAGGAAATCGTTGTCCGCGCCAATGCCGACGGTTCCATCATCCGTTTGCGCGATGTAGCACGCATCTCGCTCGAAGCACAGTCCTACAACACGGAAAGTGCCATCAACAATGGAAATGCTGCCGTATTGGGCATCTATATGCTGCCGGGAGCCAATGCCATGGAAGTAGCCCAGAAAGTAAAAGAGGCAATGGAAGAAATCAGCAGCAACTTCCCCGAAGGGATGAGCTATGAAATTCCTTTCGATATGACCACCTATATTTCAGAGTCTATCCACGAGGTATACAAGACCTTGTTCGAGGCCCTGATACTGGTTATCGCCGTGGTATTCCTCTCTTTGCAGAACTGGCGTGCAACAGTCATCCCGCTGGTTGCCGTGCCTATCTCGCTGATCGGTACTTTCGGCTTTATGCTGATCTTTGGCTTCTCGCTGAACATACTTACTTTGCTGGGGCTGGTACTTGCCATCGGTATTGTGGTAGACGATGCCATCGTGGAAAACGTGGAACGCATCATGGAAGAAGAGCACCTGTCTCCCTATGAGGCCACCAAGAAAGCAATGGAAGGACTGACAGGCGCCATCATCGCCACTTCACTGGTATTGGCTGCGGTATTCGTCCCGGTCAGCTTCTTGGGAGGTATCACCGGACAGCTCTACCGCCAGTTCACCGTGACCATCGTTGTGTCCGTATTGCTCTCTACCGTAGTGGCGCTGACCCTGAGCCCGGTGATGTGTTCGCTCATCATGAAGGCTAAGGACCCCAACAAGAAACCGAATGTCGTGTTCCGCCGCATCAACCACTGGCTGGCTGTCGGCAACCATAAATATGTGAAAATCATTTCACGCCTTGTGAAGCATCCGCGCCGGGTACTCAGCAGTTTTGGTGTTGTACTCATCGCCATCCTGCTCATCCACCGCATCATCCCCACCAGCTTCCTCCCCATCGAGGATCAGGGATATTTTAAGATAGAGTTGGAATTACCCGAAGGAGCTACACTGGAGCGCACCCGCATCGTAACGGAACGTGCTGTAGACTACCTGATGCAACAACCTGCCGTAGAATATGTGCAGAGTGTGGCAGGAAGCAGTCCCCGTGTGGGAAGCAGCCAGGCACGCAGCGAACTCACAGTCATCCTGAAACCGTGGGAAGAACGCGGCGAGCAGACCATTGACGAAGTCATGGCACAAGTCAAGAAAAGCCTGAACGAGTATCCCGAGTGCAAGGTTTACCTCTCCACTCCTCCGGTGATTCCCGGTCTGGGTAGCTCGGGCGGTTTCGAGATGCAGCTTGAAGCCCGCGGAGAAGCAACCTTCGAAAATCTGGTAAATGCGGCGGATACGCTGATGTACTACGCTTCCAAGCGCAAAGAGCTGTCGGGATTGTCATCTGCCCTCCAAGCAGATATTCCCCAACTCTACTTCGATGTAGACCGTGATAAAGTGAAATTTTCGGGTGTGCCATTGGCAGATGTATTCTCCACCATGAAGGCATACACAGGTTCTGTATACGTCAATGACTTTAACATGTTCAACCGTATCTACCGTGTGTACATCCAGGCAGAAGCTCCCTACCGCGAGCATAAAGAGAACATCAACCTGTTCTTTGTGCGCGGTGCAGACAATGCCATGATACCGCTGACCTCACTGGGTACTACTTCTTACACCACGGGTCCGGGTAGCATCAAGCGTTTCAATATGTTCAACAGTGCCGTGATTCAGGGCCAGGCTGCCGACGGATACAGTTCCGGTCAGGCTATGGAAATCATGGAACAAATTGCCCGCGAACACCTTCCCGACAATATCGGAGTGGAATGGAGCGGACTTTCCTTCCAGGAAAAACAAGCAGGCGGGCAAACAGGTCTGGTACTGACACTGGTATTCATGTTCGTATTCCTGTTCCTTGCCGCCCTATACGAAAGCTGGATGGTTCCGGTTGCCGTATTGCTCTCCCTTCCGGTAGCTGCCTTGGGCGCTTACCTCGGCGTATGGGGATGCGGACTGGAAAATGATGTTTACTTCCAAATCGGATTGGTGATGCTGGTAGGACTTGCAGCCAAAAACGCCATCCTGATTGTGGAATTTGCCAAGGAACAAGTAGACCGCGGCGTTGATGTGGTTCAGGCAGCCATGCATGCTTCCGAACTCCGTTTCCGCCCTATCCTGATGACTTCACTGGCATTCATCCTCGGTATGTTGCCGATGGTTATCGCCAGCGGTCCGGGTTCTGCCAGCCGCCAAGCCATCGGTACGGGTGTATTCTTCGGAATGATTTGCGCCGTAACAGTGGGTATCTTGCTGGTACCGTTCTTCTTTGTCCTGATTTATAAGATGAAAGCAAAAATGAAACGCTAATAATTGAAGAGTTATGAAATTGAAATCTACATTATTATATATAACTGCGGCAACACTCACATTCAGTTCCTGCCAGATAGGGAAACACTATACGCGTCCCGAACTGAACTTGCCGGAGCAACTGGACTCTACCCAACAAGATACGCTCACCATTGCCGAAATGCAGTGGTGGGAAATCTATACCGATACCACACTCCAAAATCTGATAGACAAGACACTGGAGCACAACAAAGATATCAAGATGGCTGCCGCCCGTGTCAAAGAACTGGCTGCCATGAAACGAATTGACTTTGCCAATCTCTTTCCGCAACTGAACGGAAGCGTGTACACTCAGAAGGAGGCTTCCAATTATGGAGGCGACAAATACAGCAACGACCCCGAGACAGGAGCCAAAGCCACTGTCAGCTGGGAAGTGGACTTGTGGGGTAACCTCCGCTGGGCAAAAGACAAAAGTATGGCTGACTTTTTGGGAAGCATAGAGGCACAGCGTGCACTGAAGATGAGCCTGATAGCAGAAGTAGCTCAGGCTTACTTCGAACTGGTGGCACTCGATAATGAGCTGGCTATTGTCAAGCAAACCTTAAATGCGCGTGAAGAAGGTGTCCGCCTCGCCAAAATCCGTTTTGAAGGCGGTCTCACTTCCGAAACGTCCTACCAGCAGGCACAGGTGGAATATGCCCGTACTGCCACATTGGTCCCCGACCTGGAACGCAAAATCTCCATCAAGGAAAACGACATTGCTTTTCTGGCAGGCGAATATCCCAAACAGATAGAACGTTCCATCATGCCCGATGAAGTGAAGTTGCCTGAAAGTCTTCCCATCGGATTACCGTCCACTTTGCTGGAACGCCGTCCCGATGTGCGTCAGGCAGAGCAAAGGCTGATAGCTGCCAATGCCGCTGTAGGCATCGCCTATACCAATATGTTTCCGAAATTGTCGCTCACTGCTCAATACGGGCTGGAAAGCGGAGAGATGTCCGACTTGCTGAAATCACCCATCCACTACCTGAGTGCCAATCTGCTCGGTCCCATCTTTGCCATGGGTAAGAACCGCGCCATCGTAAAGGCTAAAAAGGCCGCTTATGAACAAGAGTGTTACAATTATGAGAAATCCGTACTGACTGCTTTCAAGGATGCCCGTAATGCGATTGTCGACTTCAACAAGATAAAGGAAATCTATGAATCACGGTTGCAGTTGGAACGCTCTTCCAAAACAAACATGGAACTGGCGCAATTACAATATATCAACGGAGTAATCGGCTATCTGGATGTGCTCGATGCGCAGCGTAGTTATTTTGACGCACAGATTGGCTTGAGCAATGCCGTCAGAGACAAACAAATCACCATGGTGAGACTATATAAAGCTTTGGGAGGAGGATGGCAATAAGCCATCCTTCTTTCATTTTTATGCTGCTTTACAAACAGTTTATCACATCTTTTTCCCGCTCTTTGGGAGTCACTGTCAGCTTCACCAGTTTTTCCCCTCTCCATTCCGCTTCCACGGTGGTCTGCCCCGGAGCATGCAGTTTGAAGTGCACATCCCATCCGCGAGGCCATGCCGGAAAAAGCAAAATCTTTCCATTCACCTCCTGCAACAGCATCTCCTGCATCCCCATCATACCGGCATTCCCTTCATTCAAATCAGGCGTCCACGCATCATTAGTCTGTCGGAAAGCCGGGAAACGATAAGGACCGTCGGAAAGTCTTTTCAAAGTCAGCTCGGACGCCTGTTCCGTCAGTCCCAGGCAGGCAGCCCACACATTGTCCAGCTTCTCCCCGGTCTGCGCACGACACTTCTGCACATCCCTGTCAAACAGATACGTGTTACGAGCTGTTTCCAATCCCTCCCTGCCCACTCCGTATATTCTCCACGGAAAGACAGGGAGCAACTGGGGCGTACCTGCCTCACCTGTCCGTTCCCACACCTCAGCCGGAAGAATCCTCTCTTTTCCTTCCTCCGTCCGCAAAGGAATGGAAGGAATACGCGCCAGCATATCGGGTTTACGTCCGTAGGCCTCCAGCACCGAACGGAGTGCGGCAATGGTCGACGACGGATTATATGCCATCTTATAGGTTGCCCCTGCCGAAGCCGGATACAGAACCAGCTTGCCTTTTCCGTCCAAATCGCTGTATCCCCGGCGGGCAGCCGTGCCGCGATAATAAACATCAAAGAAATTCAGCGAACTCTCTATCAGGGGAATGTAGCGGCTGATGTCCATACTGTCATAGCTTACAGCGTCAAGCACCATGCGGCACGTCTCCAGCACACCGTCCCATTCATACTCCGAAGAAGGATGATATTCCCTCCCTTTATCAAAGCCTTCGGGACGGTTCAGTCCGTACGCCGCCGGATTCACCAAGCCGAAGTTTTCCGTCTCTTCACTGAAACAAGCCCCGGAATATCCCCAATACACCTGCGAACGGAGTTGCGCCGTGGGCAGCAGACGGCGATAACACTCAAACAGGGTCTTCATCAGGTCGGTATCTCCGTTTTTCAGCATCGGCCAATATACCAGTGCCATCCTGTGTGCCGTCAGCGTACCCGCCCCTCCCCTTCGGTAGTCGGGTGTGAGTTGCGATTCACCTCCCGTTGTCGAAGGATCGAACGTAAACAGCCCTCCGTCGGGCTTCGCCGGCCATTGTCCGAATGCATTACAAGCTGCCATATAGCGATACAAATCATAGTTGCGTGCCGCACGAGCCGCTTCTCCTTCCGCCCGCACGAAACTGCGCTGCCAGAACTCATTCCACCATCGGCGGCTCGCCTCTTTGTCCTTTGCCGCATGCAGTTCCTTTTCCGTTTTCTCCAGTCCGGCTTCCCAATCGGACACAACAGGAGTCTGTACCGCATGCAAGGTGATTCTGAAAGACTGTCTGTTGGCGGGTTTCCTGCTTTTATATGTCCATGCCTCATACTCCGTTCCGCAGTAATGCCCCCGGCGTGTGCCGCTGAATATCAAATCACCCGCAATGCGGCCTCCGAATATCAGATTTCTCAACGGGTTATATAAATGAGAAGCCTCGCTTTCCAGGCCTTGCTGCTTTATGACAGCATCGACAATGGTATGCGAGGCATTTCGATGAAAAAAAGTCAGGTTCTCTTCTCCTACCAGGATGGAATCGTGTGTGGTGACCACCGTTCCGGGCCACTCTCCCGCATAAGAACATTGTAGTCCTTCCTCGCGACTCATCACCCGGTCTGCCGTTCTCCAACTTTCATAACTGACACGCATGGAGGTCACTTCCTTGGTTTCCACCTCCACATGCACCACAGGATGGAACACATCCGCCCAAATATGCATCTGCCCCACCGGAGTAGTGACGGACACATATCCGTCTTTCAGATGAAGCGTCTGGCGGAAATCACTCCTGCCGGCAAACGGATTGGGGGTAAGCCGGATACGGAAACGTCCCTGCTTCAGCAGCGTGTTGTTCTCATCAAACGAACCGCTGCGACACAAATAGAAGAAGACATCATCATCCTCTACCCACACATTCATACCGATATCTCCTCCGCCACAAGGCATGGAGCCGGATGAATTCCGGCTCTGACTGTTCCATACCACATCGGCAGGCTGTCCCCACAAGGCCGTACTTCCGAGGAGCCAGACAAACAATAACGTAAAAAAAACCTTCATATCTTATTTTTATTTATCTCCTAGTATACCGCAGAAGCGATAATCTGGATAAAGAGTATCAGCACCACCATGGCAATCGGATATACCGTAGCGTATGCCACACTCGGAATATTGCTGTCCACCATCGAATCGGCGGCGGCAAGTCCCGGTGTACTCGTCATACCGCCCGTAATGGTACCCAACAAGTCCAGCAGACTGATGTTAAACACCAGTCGTCCCACCAAAACGGCTACCAACATAGGTACAAGGGTAATGGCTGCTCCCACTCCGAACAGCAGCATACCGCTTTCTTCAAACGTAGCCACGAGGTTCTTTCCTGCCGATGTTCCCACTTCTGCCAGGAACAGCAGTAAACCCAATTGGCGCAATAACTGGTTGGCAGGTCCGGACATCGACCACAAGACAGGTCCTGTCTTACCTACGGCACTCAGCACCAATGCCACCATCAACACGCCTCCCGTCAATCCCGGAGAAAAAGAAAGCCCGCCGGGGAAAGAAAGATTCAGTTTGCCGAACAACACGCCCAGCACGATACCCATGGCAATAGGGAAAAAGTCCGTATCGGACAGCTGCTTGGCATTGTTACCCAGCAAGCGTGCCACGCCTCTCAGTCCTTCCTTCTCGCCTACCACCATCAGTTTGTCACCAAACTTCAGTTCCAGTTCGGGCGACGGAGAAAGATCGATACCGCTTCGGCGAATACGAGTTACCGTACAACTGAAATTTCGTTGCAGGTTCAAATCGCCCAACTGCTTGTTTATCATATCTTTCTTAGTCAGTAACAATGACTCTATCTCTTGTGTATGGTCCAGCGGCAACTCCCCTTCCCGGCGTTCGCCCACCAGCACCGCAAACTGCTGCAACGACTCTTCGCTGCCCACCGCCTGCACATAATCTCCTTCCTGCAACAGCGTTCCGGCTGTCGGCATCAGAATTTTTTCTTCATGCTTCACACGTGACACCACTGCCCCTGTCATGGCACGCGCATTGATCTGTGCCAGCGTACGTCCGAATACGGCACGGTTTGTCACACGGAAGATGCAAGTACCCAGCTCGGGGAAACTGCCGCGACGCTCCGCTTCCAGCCTGCGCGCCTCCTTGTCCAAATCCACATGCATAATCTTCGGCAACAACTTCACAAACAGAATCACACCGATGACACCAAACGGGTAAGCGATACCATAGGCAATGGAAGCCAAAGGCGAATTTGTGCTGTCGATAGCTACCGCAAGTCCCGGAGTACTGGTCAATGCCCCCGCTATCAGGCCCACCACACTGGGCGTATCTATGTCAAACGCATATTTCAGTCCCACTGCCGTCAGTCCGGCCGACAGAATAATGAGTACGGTCAGAATAATCAGTGTCTTTCCCTTACTCCTGAAAGAATCGAAAAATCCCGGGCCTGCCTGTATACCAATCGTAAAGATAAACAACACCAGACCGAAGTTTCCTAACTCCTTGGGAATAATCACACCGAAATGTCCGAACAACAACGCGATGAAAATAACGGCCGACACATCCAGCGACAGCCCTTTAATCTTGATTCTTCCCAACATAAAGCCCAACGCCACAATGAGGAAGAGCGAAAAATAAGAGGATTTTAATAGGTCTATTAACATGTTTTTATATGGTTAGTTTCTAATTGCAAAGATAAGTAAAAAAGCAAATGCCTTCCAAGCGTTTATTCATGAATAAATTGAATTTCGATGAAATAAAAACACCGTTCTCTTTTATAATACAAGACTTTTTCTATATTTTTCAAGTACTAAAGAATATTTTTTAATATTATCCAAACATTAACATTTATATAAAAAAACTAAATCAAAAATTTGATTATTGTATTATTAATATGTAATTTTGCCCCCGTAAAGAAAGTTATACCAACGGTAAAGTCAGAATCTCCGAGGCATCTTTCGACAAAAACTATTATCTAACATCATGTAAAAGCCACCCGAACGACCTTCAAGAAACATTACGGAAAAGGATTTTAAAAGAGTGAAATTATGATACAGATTCAAAGATTTAACAAAGCCTTAAAATCGGCAGTCATTATTGGGGATTTAGCTATTCTGAATATCCTTTTCGTCTCATTGTACTTCATATGGATGACACATTCAGAACAAAAAGTATTTGACGGAACATTGCCTCAGATTTTGGTTCTTTTCAGTTTGTGCTATTTTGCCTGCACCATTTCGAGAGGCATCATCCTGCACCGTCGCGGCGTACGTGCCGACCAGGTTGTGCAACACAGCCTGCTCAATATGTTTTATTTCATATTGCTGTCCATGACTACTTTCACGCTGGCAGATTTCGGTCAATACTCCCATTCCTTTTTTATCCTTTTTTATCTGTTGTTCACCCTTTGTCTCATTTGCTACCGGCTGACTTTCCGTTCCTGCGTCAAAATATACAGAAAACACGGAGGCAACTCACGCACGGCAGTCTATATGGGAAGTACAGAAAATATGACGGAACTTTATCATGAGATGACCAACGACCCCACCAGCGGATATCGTGTAATCGGTTATTTCGATTCCGTACCCAACGAAAATTTCCCGGCCTCCTGTCCTTATCTGGGCAAGCCCGAAGAAACCATCGACTACTTGAAACAGCATCATGTGGAGCAGCTTTATTGCAGTCTTCCATCCTCGATGGGCAATTGCATTCTGCCGGTCATCAATTATTGCGAAAACAATCTGGTACATTTCTACAGTGTACCCAATGTGCGCAACTACCTTCACCACCGCATGAGCTTCGGTCTGATAGGCAGTGTGCCTATCCTGCGGTTGCACGAAGAGCCTCTCAGCAGTTTTGAAAACAGGCTGGTAAAGCGCACCTTCGACTTCTTTTTCTCACTCTTATTCCTCTGCACCCTGTTCCCTGTCATTTTCCTGATAGTCAGCGCAGTGATTAAGATTACCTCGCCGGGCCCCATCTTCTTCAAACAAAAAAGAAACGGACTGAACGGCAAAGAATTCTGGTGTTACAAATTCCGTTCGATGAAAGTGAACAAAGATGCGGACAAGATACAGGCTACGCTAAACGACCCCCGCAAGACAAAGTTCGGCAACTTTATGCGCAAGACCAACATTGACGAGCTTCCCCAATTCATCAACGTGCTGCTGGGCGATATGTCCATTGTCGGTCCCCGCCCCCACATGCTGAAACATACGGCAGAATACTCGCAGCTTATCAATAAATATATGGTGCGCCACTTTATCAAACCGGGCATCACAGGCTGGGCACAAGTGACAGGTTTCCGTGGGGAGACCCGCGAACTGAGTCAAATGGAAGGACGTGTAAAAGCAGACATCTGGTACATGGAACACTGGACATTCATGCTCGACCTCTACATCATCTATAAAACCGTGGCAAATGCGCTTCACAAAGACAAACAAGCTTATTAACCAAAAGACAAAATATAAAAAAACGAATAGACAAATGAAAAAAACGAATTATGCCTTGCTGGTTCTTCTTGCCCTCGTATTGGCAAGCTGTTCCGCCTACAAACAAGTTCCATACTTGCAAGCATCCGAGTATCTGGACACTTCCGGCCAGAATCCCCCCCTCTATGATGCCCGCATCATGCCCAAGGACTTGCTGACCATCACAGTCAATACTACGGATCCGGAAACAGCAGCACCATTCAACCTGATCGTAGCCACTACCCTCAGTAATCAAAACAAGAACCTGACAAACCAGCCCGTATTGCAGCAATATCTGGTAGACAACAAAGGCAATATCGACTTCCCCGTACTGGGCATCCTGCACATCGGCGGACTGACCAAAAGCGAAGCCGAGAACCTCATCAGAGAGAAACTGAAAACCTACATCACGGAGGTGCCCATCGTCAATGTACGCATGGCCAACTATAAAATTTCCGTCATGGGAGAAGTGACCAACCCCGGCAGCTTCGTTATCAGCAACGAGAAAGTAAACCTGTTTGAGGCACTCGCCATGGCAGGCGATATGACCATTTACGGACAACGCGATAACGTGAAACTCATCCGTGAAGATGCACAGGGACACCGTGAAATCATCCCCCTGAACCTGAACGACGCAAGCATTATACTGTCTCCTTATTATTACTTGCAGCAGAACGATGTGATTTACGTCACTCCCAATAAGACCAAGGCCAAAAACGCCGGCATCAGTAACAGTACCACCATCTGGTTCTCCGTAGTGGGTACACTCGTGTCGCTTGCCAGCCTTATTGTTACTATTTCCCGATAAAACAACCCGATTTCATTATGAAAGAAAATTTATACGACGAACTTTATACCGAACAAGAAGAACAGGTAGACTACAAAGCCCTCTTCTTCAAATACCTCATCCACTGGAAATGGTTTGTTGCCAGTATTGTGGTATGCCTGATAGGAGGATGGATTTATCTGCACTACACCACACCGGTGTACAGCATTACCGGCTCTGTCATTATCAAAGACAACAAGAAAAACAACAGTGTCAGCACCGGACTGGCCGATTTGGAAGATCTCGGTTTTTACTCGTCTACCAACAACTTCGACAATGAAGTGGAAGTGCTGCACTCACGCACCCTGCTGAAAAAAGTAGTGGAGGAACTGGACCTGTATATCAACTACAGAACCCGTGAGAACCTCCGCCCTGTAGAGCTTTACAAAGACACACCGGTAAAAGTGTGGCTCACCCCCGAAGAGGCAGAAAAACTACCCAATGGCGCAGCAGTGCTTGAAGTGGTGCTGAAACCCGGAGGAAAGCTGAGTGTCAGCACGGAAATAGACGAACAGGAATTCAAACAGGATTTCGACAAACTTCCTGCCCTGCTCACTACCCCTTACGGTACGTTCAGCTTTACTCCCGGCGACTCGGCAATCGTTGAAAAGGAACAGGAAATCACCGTCACCGTGGCAGCTCCGCGCATCATGGCAAACGGATATGCCAATGCGCTTTCCGTGGAACCGACCTCCAAGACCACAACCATTGCCCAAATCACTTTACAGAATACCAGCCCCCAACGCGGCGTGGACTTCATCAACAAGCTGATAGAAATCTATAACCGTGATGCCAACGACGATAAGAACGAAGTGGCAAGCAAGACTGCCGAATTCATCGACGAGCGTATCAAAATCATCAACGGAGAGCTGGGAACCACCGAAAAAGAGCTGGAAACCTTCAAGCGAGATGCCGGACTGACCGACCTGAAGAGTGACGCTCAACTGGCACTCAGCGAGAACTCCGAATACGAAAAGAAACGTGCCGAAAACAGCACCCAGCTCCGTCTGGTGCAATTCCTGTCAGAGTATGCCAATAACCCCGACCATGCCTACGAGGTATTGCCGGTCAACGTGGGTCTGACAGACACCGGCCTGACCGAACTCATCAACCGCTACAACGAAATGCTGCTGGAGCGCAAACGCCTCCTCCGCACCTCATCGGAAAGCAACCCCGTGGTGGTGAACCTGGACGCCAGCATCCGTGCCATGCGCAGCAACGTGCAGACCACCATCCTGAGTGTGCAGAAAGGATTGATGATTACCAAAGCCGACCTTGAACGCCAGGCAGGAAAATACGCCGGACGAATCACCAGCGCACCGGGTCAGGAACGCCAGTTGGTGAGCATCTCGCGCCAACAGGAAATCAAGGCGGGACTGTACCTCATGCTGTTGCAGAAACGCGAAGAGAACGCCATTACGCTGGCTTCTACCGCCAACAACGCCCGTATCGTGGACGAAGCACAGGCAGGTCTGCTCCCCGTCTCTCCCAAAGGCAAACTCATCTACCTGATTGCCTTCGTCTTGGGAATCGCCATCCCGGTGGGCATCATTTATATCATCGAACTGCTGAGATACAAGATAGAAGACCGTTCGGACGTAGAGAAACTGACTACCGTACCCATCATCGGCGATATTCCTGCATCAGACAATATGCCGAAAGAAGGTTCGGTGGTGGTACACGAAAACCAGAACGACATGATGGCCGAAACCTTCCGCAATGTCCGTACCAACGTGCAGTATATGTTGGGCAACAATCAGAAGGTGGTGTTAATCACTTCTACCACCAGTGACGAAGGAAAATCATTTGTGGCTGCCAACCTTGCCATCAGCTTTGCCCTGCTGGGCAAGAAAGTGGTCATCGTGGGGCTGGATATCCGCAAGCCGGGACTGAACAAAGCCTTCCAGATGTCGCATAAGGAAGACGGTATCACCCGTTACCTTGCCGACCCGGAACACACCGACCTGATGTCGTTGCTGCAACAGTCCAATGTCACCCCCAACCTGTACATCCTGCCCGGCGGTGCCATCCCTCCCAACCCGACCGAACTGGTGGCACGCGACTCGCTGGTACAGGCTGTCGACCGGTTGAAAAAGGAATTCGACTATGTGATACTCGATACCGCTCCCATCGGTATGGTGACCGACACCCAACTGATTTCGCGCGTGGCAGACATGAGTATTTACGTATGCCGTGCCGGTTATACACCCAAAGCAGGCTATCTGTTCATCAACGAACTGAGAGACCATAAGAAGTTGCCCAACCTGTGCACCATCATCAATGATGTAAACATCAAAACCGGAAAGTACGGATATGGCACGTATGGCAAATACGGCTATGGTAGAACCTATGGCTACGGTTACGGATACGATGAAAAAAGTAAATAAATAATACTTCATTTTTTAGTTACATAATAGACAACTAGAAATCCCTTCCCCAAAATGTTAATTATTTAACACAAAGGGAAGGGATTTTCATTCATCTACGGACAAATCATATAAATATTTTACTCATACAATTTACTTGTCACCTCAAAACAGGGACATTCCTTCACCCACTCTTCGGGGCTGATGCGTCCGTCTCCGTTGCGGTCGGGACTCAAATCCCGGTGTCCGCACACCCGGCAGCCGGGATAATCCATCAACAACGTTCGGATAAGCACCCTCAAAGAGTGTTTCTGCCATTCGGTACGCGTATCTGCGGGACGATAACGGACATCCAGTCCGCCTTCATAACAAATACCGATGCTGCGCGCATTGTAGCCCAGCGCATGTGCTCCCGGCTTCTCTAGGGGGCGCGTATTCTTAATATCCCCATTCTTGCGGATATAGAAATGATAACCCGCCCCATTGAATCCGCGATGCCGATGACACACCTCCAAGTCGTTTTCAGTAAAGTCCCTGTCCGCACGTGTGGCGGAACAGTGGACTACAATCAGGTTAATCTCTCTCATTCTTTCTTCTCTTGGCTCTGAGGAGCAGCATGATGCACTCCAGAATCTTAATAATCAAGTTTTTCATATTTCCTCCTTTTTCAAACGATTAAAACTCTATTCCGAAACTTTTTTTAGGGATATGCCAAAACGTTTATAATGCTGTCATTTCATCGGTAGAGACGAGGTTCGCCCACTCCAAACAGCTTGTTTGTGTATTACTCCCAAGGTCGTGACCGTTGGTAAGGGCAGGCAACCCCTCCCCCTACAGTTGACGATTTGGCAGACCGGTTCAGTTTTGACACACCCTCAGAGGTTAGCCCTCGTTTACACCGGAGACTTCCTCTTCAGGCTTCTTCTCCTCCTTCTTAGGCAACTTGTTCACCTTGCTGAACGACAGCGCCGTCAGCATGCCGCTCAACGCCAGTCCGGGACGGAAATTGATACGCGCCTTGTTAATCATGGAAACATCATACTTGTCTTCCGAATCGGCCCCCTTGCCGCTCACACCAATCTGAAACGTGCCCAAATCCGCCAGACGCACAATCTCGCCTGCACTCAGCGCCTCCACAATCACATCTTCCAACGCCGTGAGCACTGCCGCCACATCAGCACGTGTCACGGTACAGGTTCTCTGAATTCGTTCCGACATCTCGCGGACTGTGACATCGCCGCTGGCCTGAGCCTGGGCATAGAAACGTACTCCCGCTTCGGGTTCCTGCGGGTTTTTACGGGGTACGACCGAATAAGATACTGACTTTGACATAATCTTCTAATTTTTAATGATTTATACTTATAACTTCGAAATCTCAAGCACCGGTTACTCTGTGATTACATGACAAAGATACGACGGTGAGAGAAGCCATTGTCGGGCTTCGTCGGAATTGGTGGAGAAAGGTAACGAATGGTCTTGAAAACTTGCTTTCAGCAAGAGCATTTGAGAAACATCGACCTCACTCTTAAAAAAACAGACTGCACCGAATGCCTTTTCCATATAAATCATTATCTTTGTCCGTTATAGAAACACAGAAAAACATAATGGGAAAGTTTATCAATCCGTTCACCGATTACGGCTTCAAGAAAATATTCGGTCAGGAAGTATCCAAGGAGTTGCTAATCGAGTTCTTAAATGATTTGTTGGAGGGCGAACGGGTGATAACCGACCTTACCTTTCTGAACAATGAGCAGTTGCCTGAGTATCCGGGAGACCGTATTGCTATTTACGACATTTACTGCACTACGGACACTGGTGAGAAAATAATTGTGGAGATGCAAAACCGCTCCCAGGTTTATTTCAAGGAACGTGCTCTGTATTATCTTTCCCATGCCATTGTCCGTCAGGGCGTGAAGGGAGAGAGTTGGAAGTTCGATATAAAAGCGGTGTACGGAGTCTTCTTCATCAATTTCCTGTTGGACGAGAACCATAAGTTGCGCACCGATGTTATATTGACAGACCGTGAGACCGGAAAATTGTTTTCGGATAAACTGAGGCAAATCTTTATCGCATTACCCCTGTTTAATAAGACAGAAACAGAGTGCGAAACGGATTTTGAACGTTGGATATTTGTATTAAATAACATGGAAACATTAAATCGTATGCCTTTTAAAGCTCAGAAAGCCGTATTTGAGAAGTTGGAAGAGATTGTTGATGTTCATTCTCTCTCCGAAGAAGACCGTGTGCGCTATGAAAACAGTGTAAACGCCTATCGTGATTATTTGGCTACCATCGACTATGCAGCAAAGAAAGGAAGTGAAGAAGGGTTTGAAGAAGGGTTTGAGAAAGGAATCGAGAAAGGGATCGAGAAAGGAATCGAAAAAGGGATTGAGAAAGGAATCGAGAAAGGAATCGAGAAAGGAATTGAGAAAGGACGTCGAGAAGAAAAATTTGAAACGGCTCGCAACCTGAAATCCTTGGGAATGACCTCTGAGCAAATCATGCAAGTCACCGGCCTTTCCCTTACAGAAATCGAATCTCTGTAACCTACTTTCTTCATCCTCCATGAGAAAGACTTAAAAAACAGAGACCATTCGGAGTTCCGCCGGAGAAGATTCCATCTACTCCACAAGGAACTCCCCCCCCTCAAAAAAAAAGAACGGAGCATGTCGAAACAAACTTCATTAATCATTTGATAATCAGAGATTTTATTGTTATATTTACATTAAAGAACAATAAATAATCATAGTAAGAATAATGAAGAAAGAAGAAGAAACATTCGCCATCCGCACTTACGACAAGGCGGAACTGGCGTCGCTCTATTGCCCCGGACGCGAACCCGGAGTCGCCCTGCAGAACCTTTATCGATGGATACGGCGTATCCCCCGCCTGACGGAAGAACTCAATGCCACAGGCTACAACAAATACCGCCATTGCTACCTGAAACAGGAGGTGGAAATCATTGTGAAATACCTGGGAGAACCTTAGCGGAAAAGAGAGCTGCGAAAGAAAAGCAGCACAAAAACGCACTAAAGTGTTTCCGGAAAACTCTTCCGTCTTTCAGGAAAAGACTATTATGTTTGGGAAAAAGACCTTGATGTTTTTCGAGAACATCAAGGTCTTTTTTCAGGGTGAATGCTATCGGGCGGACACACGGGTCTGCCCTGAATTCCACACATACACCATAGAAATCCACCCACTCAAACCAACAAAAAAACGGTGCAGCGGAGGCTTTCACAGGTGCCCTCCCGGTGGTTGCGGTTATTTCCAATATGATTCACAATCAACATACTGATTATCAACATAATGACATCTAACCTTGGGACCACTGGGACCAGGGCCCACCTTTATGAGTTTCCGGACCAGGATTTACAGAGTTTACGATACATACCATCCTCTTTTTCAATGATTTGCATCTCAAGCAAACGGACAAGGTATCTTTTAAGCGAACTGGAAGGTATTCCATGTTCCACGGCCCCCTCCTTCAACTGCGTATAAGTGAAGCTTTCGGGAAGCTTTGCCAGTACCGAACGTATGCGATAAAACTTCTTCATCGGCTTGGGTTCCTTGCCCGACTCCACGGCAGACACGGTGGTAGACAACAGCAAGCTGTGCTCCAACAACACTTTCACCATATCCATTGCCGTATGAAAATCCTCATCCGTACACCGGCACTGCTGCACATTCCACATCGGCTCACACTTGCGCAACGCCGTCAGCACCATGGCTATGCGGGCCGCTATCAACCCGTGACGAAACACAATCGCCCCATGCGAATCATCATCTTCACTCACCACTTCCTGAAGAACGTTGCTGAAACGCTGCGTATGCTCCTCCCACTGCCCGGGAGTGAAACACACCTCGGTGGGCGAACCGGACAAAAAGACAAACATACGAAGCACCTCTTCGCTCAATTTCCTGAACAGCTTCACATGGTCGGTGCTACCCTCCACGGGAGCTGCCGAAATCCATTTCCACCGTCCCTCACCGATATAAAAAGCCATACGACTGTACATACCGTTCTCCAACGACGAAATGAAACGGTGAAGCTGAGAAGGAGTGCCCGTAAGACACAATGCCAGATGAGGAACATGCGCCACCACCATGCGCTTATCCGTCTTATAATAAGACGATGCCTCCTCGTGGTGAAAAGCAGCACGAAGCACATCATCATGCTTTCCGCAGTCCTGCTTCATGGCATTGGTAAGCATATCCAGCTCCGAAGCATTAATCACCACCCCTTGCGCACCGGCCTCCTCAAGCGCAATAATCAACTGACTCTTCGAGATATTGGGCGAAATCTTGAGCATGCGCTTCACCGGAGGCTCGGGACGCTTGTCGATGTCGGGCACACGCTTCTCCTGAATAGCCAAACGCTCTTCCAGCGCCCATGCCAACTGCTTCTTGTCATACTCCGACTGCACCGTCTTGTTCTTGTCTTCCAGATAGCGCTGAACGGCATCGGGCAGAATAGAGCCGAGCGTCACAATCCCCTTGCCGCGCCCCGCACCGGCAAGGCTCATCGCATAAAAATGAGGAGTGTAGCACATGTCGGCATAATTCATCCACACACCGGGAAGGCAAGCACTCAGATTGGCAAGCATCCCCAGCAGCAGACGGTCTTTTTCACGGCTGCTTCGAGCTGCTTCCAAGCCACGGACAAGAAGGTCGGGAAGAGCGTCGTACACCGACTTCGGAAAGCGGGGAGCGTTCTTATGGAGCTTGTCCGCTTCAAGCTTCTCATTCTCAGCCTTTTCAGCCTCTCCCACGGGACCGGGAAAGCATAAAGATGGTCCCTGGTCCTTGTGGTCCCAACCATTAGCATTATTACGCTGATAATCAGACAATTTAGTTTTATCCACATAACGATATCCGGCATCCATTTTCGGGATGATATCTTCGGGCGGACACCCGGCATCGCTCAGACGCTCCACAGCCAACGCTTCCAGTTGTCTCAACTCACTATCGGACAGTCCTTTATATCGGGCTATACGACCCAATTTGAGCAAGAAATCATTCTTTGCTCCGGGAATGAAAGCGTTGTGGGCCAGAAAGTCATTAAAAAAGGTGCGCAGGATGCCCGACGGGGGTTCCGAGACAAGCTCCGAAGCAGATTCCGAAGCGGTTCCTGTCGTGCTGTCCGGTGCGGCAGGTCTCACCTTCAGTTCCTCCATGATCTGCGTCGCTTTATCGGGATGCTCCTTGAGGAATTCCCGCCAAGGGAAAAGCTCGAAAGCGGGCTTGCAGAAGGCTTCCTCGTCATACGACGCATAACACGGACGAGTGGGATTCTTGCAACTCATGTCACACGGAAAATCAATCACGCGGCCGATATGCCACGCCACCACCGCATAAGCCTGCACATACTCTTCGACTGTTGCAGCCTCGATACGCACCACCACTTTCAGACCATCGTACGATACACTTCGCCAACCTGCCCCGACCCACGGCACCGCCTTCAGCTTCTGCAGGAACTCCTGTGTACGTCCCTGCGTATGGTCGACATCAAACATGGCATTCCCACTCCACGTGCGGCGGTTCTTCAATGCATGGCTTCCCTCGCAATACCCCGCCACCACCAGGCCGGGCAGTTTGTTCTTCAACTCTTTGGCTTTACTCTTATCGCCCTCAGCCATTAGGCGGTGATACATCTCGACCGTCGATTTCCATCGTCCGTTGCAGATGTAATTTACAAACTCTTCCAGTGGCATTTCAATGCAACGCTGTTCGCGCACATTAAAATAGAAAGAGCACAAATCATTAAAATCCATGTTAAAATGGGGTTTTAATTTAAGATAGGGAAAAAACGTTGCCCTTCGCCTGCAATTCAAAATTGCAATGTGCGAAAGTACGACATCTAAAACTGACGAAATATTACACTTTACGCCAAATCACCCACCGTTTACCTACTGTTTATCAGCATCCTAACAAGCAGCCGGCAGAACTAAAGTGTACAATTGGCATTCTTCTTTTTATTTATTCTTTTTAACAGTAAGGACAATATTCCAAGGGAACCTTTCCAAATTGTTCCCAATCTGTATTCTTTTAAATCCATAATGCTTCGTTTTTATACCCCAACGGTATAAGAAGCCCCAGAAGGACAGCCATACAGACTCACGGAGACGCTTACATACATCCTCCGTTATCACTCCTCCCCTTCCTTCTTTTAGGTCAATCGATCTTCTTCCTGCCTCTTTTTCTTTTGCCGGTCAATCTTCCCCTTTCTTCTTCTTTTCTTGTTGATTGGAGAATATTTTATAGCCCCTCCTACACATCCGCTTCAGTTCCGCCAGCTGTCGGAACGATACATTCTCAATGTCTCGCTCCAGCTCCTCCAACTCTTTTTCCACACTTCTCACCTTGTTCCATCTGTCCTGATTTGTTTCCAAATCTTCTTTTTATTCATATTCTTAAAATATTTAAAAATTAAAAAGGAGCAAAAATATAAAAATCCGCAATTACAATGTTAAATATTTGAGTTTTTATGAACAAAATATTGTAATTCGTAAATTAATGTCTAATTTTGCAGAGAATAACAAGGAGGGATCGGCAGTGAGATTACACTGACGACCGCGTAGCGCACCTTATCCCCTCCTTTCCACTCCCCCCCTTGACTGATATAGAATGAAAAAATGGTATGTAGCCTACGTGCTTTCCCGTCACGAGAAAAAGACTGCCGAGCGTCTCACGAAAATGGGAATCGAGAACTTCCTGCCCGTGCAGGAGGAGATTCGCCAATGGGCACACCGTCGTCAGAAGGTGACACGCGTGGTGATTCCGATGATGATTTTTGTGCACGCCACACCGCAGGAACGTGCGGAAGTGCTGACACTCTCGTCGGTGAGCCGCTACATGGTGCTGAGGGGCGAACATACACCTGCCGTGATTCCCGACCTGCAGATGGAGCGTTTCAAGTTTATGCTGGACTATAGCGAAGAGGCGGTGGAAATGTGCAGCACACCACTGGCTCCCGGTGAAATGGTGAGGGTAATCAAAGGCCCTCTGGCGGGAATGGAAGGAGAGCTGGTGAACGTGGACGGACGCAGCAAGGTGGTAGTGCGACTGGAAATGCTGGGATATGCCGGAGTGGATATGCCGGTGGGGTTTGTGGAAGCAGTGAAATAAAAAAAAGAATTTATCAGAGCAATAAAGCTATTCTCCTTCCCCTGTAAAAAGAGAAAATAGACTGCTTACAGGTACGGCATCAAACCCTTGGGTATTTTCGCCACATTTGCCTGAAACCAACAAGACAAGGCAAGTAATTCAGACATTCTCGTCACTCTTCAAGAGTCTGATTTCTTCACATTGGAAGAATAAAAGAAAAGCTGAAGCAACTTATTTACTTCAAACTTAGCATCACCAATCTCAGAAACCCTTTTCGGAAGTCTCTTGCTGCCTTCCCTATCATAAGCCGGATAAATCGTCAAGTCCGGCAAGCAAAACAGACTCTAAAAAATATTCAGATACATTTTATTTTCCCTTTTCAGAGAAGCACCTTTTGCAGACACTCTTCCTGAAAGGTATGTCGCATGAAAAACAAATACAATTACTCATCTTATATCATCATTTGATTTTTTTTATGACCAATACCGCAGAGAATAACAAGAGAATAGCAAAGAATACGCTGTTACTGTATTTCAGAATGCTGCTAACGATGGCAGTAACCCTTTATACCTCACGCGTTATACTTGCCACTTTAGGTATAGAAGACTTTGGTATTTACAATGCAGTTGCAGGATTTATTACCATGTTCACCTCTATTACTGGTGCTATGTCTACAGCGACACAACGTTTTTTAACTTATGCATTAGGTGAAAAAAACACCAAACAATTAGCCAAGACTTTTAATATGGCTATTGAAATTCACATTCTCATGGCGATTATTATTCTTATTCTTGGAGAAAGTATAGGAGTATGGTTCCTGTATGAAAAAATGACAATTCCTATCGAACGACTACAAGCTGCTTTTTGGGTACTTCAAAGTGCAATATTCTCAACCATGATAATGTTGGTTTCTATTCCCTATAATGCACTTATCATTGCACATGAAAAAATGCAAACATTTGCATGGATATCCATCATAGAAGTCGTCCTTAAACTATTAATAGTCTTTCTGCTAAATATTTCCCCCATTGACAAATTAATATTATATTCCTTTATGCTATTAGGAGTACAACTCATCATACGCATACTCTATGGAACTTATTGCAAACATTCCTTTTCCGAATCCAACTTTCATTTTATTTGGGATAGAACAATGTTCAAAAACATGTCTTCATTCGCTGGATGGAGTCTTTTCGGTTGTCTTGCAGGAGCTGGTCAGACACAAGGACTAAATATACTTCTAAATATATTTTTTGGTCCTACTGTCAATGCAGCACGCGGTATTACTGTTCAAGTTCAAAATGCGATACAAGGATTTGCCACTAATTTTCAAACCGCCCTCAATCCACAAATTACCAAAAGTTATGCAGCCTACAATTGGGATTATACTAAGTTCTTATTATTTTTAAGTAGCCGAGTATCTATTTTCTTACTATTCATTATTTCACTTCCCGTATTGTTAGAGACAAATCAGATTCTTACTTGGTGGCTGGATACTCCCCCTGACTATACCGACAAGTTCATTAAAATTATACTGCTCATCACCATGATTGATGCTTTAGCTAATCCTATAATCGTGGCAGCACAAGCTACTGGAAAAATAAAAAAATATCAAATGACTGTAGGCGGATGCTTATTACTAACCCCTGTAATGGCTTATATTGCACTTAAATTAACACACGAGCCAACAATGGTATTCATTACTCAATTGTGTATTGCAATTATCGCCCAATTCATAAGAATAATGATCATAAAAAAAATGCTCAATTTTTCCATGCAGGAATATTTCAAAAGCACAGTCATGCCAATTTTTAAAGCTTGCCTTCCAGCTTTTTGTATATGTTGGGGGATAACATACTTGTTAGAAGAATCTTTTGTCAGATTTTTCACCACCATTCTCTCATCCGTCATCATAAACGTCATATTCATATGGTTCTTTGGATTCAATAAAAATGAGCGAAAACAAATATCAGTCGTTATCAAGCAAAAAATTAAAAAAGGAAAATGATAACCATTACAAACAAGAAACAATGTTCCGGATGTAGTGCATGTGCAACAGCCTGTCCAATTCAATGCATAACAATGACAGAAGACAAAGAAGGTTTTCTCTATCCGCAAGTCAACAAAGAATTATGTATCAAATGCAAAAAATGTATTACTGTATGCCCTGTTATCAATCCATTCCCCAAACGTACCCCCCAACAATGTCATGCAGCCTATCATGTAAAGACAAGAGAAGTAAGCTCTTCAGGAGGTATCTTTTATTGGATTGCCTGTTATATCCTTCAACAAAAAGGAGTAGTATGCGGAGTTGTATTTAACAAGGACTGGACAACAGAACATCAATTCATTGATAAAATATCAGATTTGTGGATGTTGCAAGGAAGTAAATACATTCAAAGTAATATAAAAGATACTTATAGACAAACAAAAGAATTCTTAAAAAGAAATATTCCTGTATTATACACAGGGACTCCTTGTCAGATAGCTGGATTAAATAAATATCTTGGGAAAAATGCAAATAAAAGCCAGCTATTCACCGTAGAACTCTGCTGCCATGGTGTACCAAGCCCTCGAATATGGAAACAATATTTAAAAGAAAATGTAACAGACGATATCTCCAATATCACATTCCGAAGCAAGATTAATGGATGGAAAAACTACACTTTAGATATCCAAACTAACGGACATACACACATCTGCGAAGGAAAACTATCCAATAATTATATGAGAGGATTTCTTATGAACCTATATTGCCGCCCCATCTGCTCGTCATGTAAATTCCGAGAGTTCAGTACTGAGAGTGATTTGTCTATTGGTGATTTTTGGGGACTGCCTAAATTCTATCCACAGAAAGATGATGATAAAGGAATGTCTCTAATACTTGTTATGAACGAAAAAGGAAATATGTTATTTCAAGCCATCAAAGATGAATTCTACCACTTTCCAATCAGTTATGCAGAAGTTATCAATGGTAATACGAACTATTTACATTCTGATCCTTTTCACACAAAAAGAGAACTATTTTGGAGAATGATTAATGAAGGGAAAAGTGTAAATCATAGCGTTTCCCAATGCTTAAAACCTACGTTCTTTCAAAACATAAAATCAACCATAAAACGTATCATAAGATGGAAAAAATAGCGCTTATATCCTATCAATTTGCTTATAATTATGGAACCTGCCTACAAGCTTATGCACTTTGGAAAGCCATCAATAATATAGGATATTCATCAGAGTATGTAAACTTTGATTGGAAATTTCCAACTCAAGAAATATCACTTTTTGAAAAGTATATACAAACAGCAAAAGAATACCTTGGAGGAGTTAAACATCGACGTTTCAAAGCAACTGTAGAGTTTAAACTGTTACAATCATCAAACAAGCAACAATTTGACAAGTTCAGAAAACTTCATATCCATGAATCTAAATATATTAAATCTTATCAATTACCTGACATAGAAAACTCATACTCAAAATTTATTGTCGGAAGTGACCAAACATGGAATCCTGATTGCGTCAGTGAAAAATTTTTCCGTATATTCCTACTTTCATTTCTCAAAAATAGTCAAAAAAAATATGCCTATGCTCCTAGCATCGGAAAAAGCGTATTAGATGAATATACACTCGCACTATTCAAACAATATCTGAATGATTTCTCCCGAATCTCTTGCAGAGAAACCAATGGATGTAGAATTTTATCCAAAGTCTTAAATCAAGATATATATAAAGTATTAGACCCGACACTTCTTCTAAATAAAGCAGAATGGGAGAAAATAGAAATCCACCATGCCCACTCCCAAAAGTATATACTATGCTACATTCTTGGCGAAAAAAAAAGTATCTGCGAATTTGCTAAGTCTTTAGCTAACAGAAAAAGCCTCAATTTGATCATTCTTCCCGCAAGTGTAAATATTTATCAAGAGTACAAACAATATGTACCTAAAGGTATAGGACCAAGCGAATTTCTCAGTCTGATTCATCATTGTGAATATGTTGTAACCGACTCTTTTCACGGAAGTATTTTTTCCATCAATTATAACAAAAACTTTTATTCTTTCTTAAAAAGAAACGGAGATGAAACACAAGGCGACAACAGCAGAATTACCGATATGCTGAAAACTTTCGGATTAGAGAACCGTTTCAAGAACGATAATGACACAACAGAAGAAACAGATATTAATTATCAGACTATAAATAAAATCCTTCAACAGGAAAGAGACAAATCAATTAACTATCTATTATCCATTTTAAAAGATTAAAAATGATACCAAAAACTATCCATTACTGCTGGTTTGGCAGAACCCCATTGCCAGACAAAGCTAAGATTTGTATTGAATCGTGGAAAAAATTCATGCCCGATTATGAAATAAAAGAATGGAACGAAGATAACTTCGATGTAAACATTATCAAATATACTGCCGAAGCATATAAACTAAAAAAGTATGCATTCGTAAGTGATTATGCACGCTTTTGGATATTGTATCATTATGGAGGCGTCTATTTTGACGTAGATGTAGAACTTATCAAACCCATTGATGATATTCTGGCAAGAGGAGCATTTATGGGATGTGAAAAGCCAGAATTTAAATTAGATTCCTTAAACCCAGCTACCGGGTTAGGTATGGCAGCACCCGTGCACCATCCATTTTATAAGATAGTTCTACATAAATACCAAAACAAACATTTTATATCATGGAGCGGACAAATCACCGATACTGTAGTATATATTGTAAGCAGACTTTTTGAACACAAAATGCAAATCCAACACGAAAACGGTATCATCTTTTCTGAAAACATCTACATCTACCCACATGAATACTTCTGTCCATTAAACTATTATACTGGCGAATTGACTATCACTCCAAATACGAGGTCTATCCATCATTACCATGCAAGCTGGGTAACTAAAAGAACAAACCTAATATCAAAAATCAAGGTTAGACTAACTTATATATATACAAAGATTTACATATTAATATTTCATTAACTCCTGACTTTTCCATCATATAACAATGCTTATATATCATCACATAAAATCTGATAACTTTAAAAACAGAAAAGCAAAAGAATTGAGATATATTCATGCATGCTCCTATTTATTCAGCATATCCAACCAAAACAGCACAGTAAGATTCACAAATATAGTCCCTCAAAAAGATAATGCTAAAGCTAAAAGATTCTTCAAATTCACAAAGAATACATTAAAGAATATCGTAATAGGATATTCAAGCTTAATACTCTGTGAAGTAAGAAAATATCTAAAGAATAATGGTTATGTCCTGTTAAAATACGAATTAAAGTTTTGGATAAACAATAACCACAAAATATCGAATCAGAATATAGCACAATAAATTAACTCATATATACAAATAGAATGATAACCACAGACTTTATTTATATATTTCTAAACTTGTTCATGCTTATTGTCTTCATTGTAACTGGACGGCTCATAAGCAAAGATAAGAAAAACTATTGGAAATACGCTAAATGGCCAGTCATTACTTTCACTCTCATATTAGGACTTCGATTGAATAGAGGGCACGATTATATTCATTATATGGAAGTATATCGTTATGATTTAGAAAAAGAGCAAGTACTCTTTACATTATTTAATCATTTCCTAAAGAGTTTAGATACAGGAGCTCATTGGATATTCATTTGGTATTCAGGCGCGTTTATCTTAGGAGCTATGTTTTTCTTAAAATCCATCCGAGAATACTCTAAATGGGTTTTACCTTTATTCCTCATTTCTTTTACCACCTTTTCGGAATACATGATACGACAAGCATTTGGCTATACATTTGTATTCATTTTCATGCTCTTCATGTTTAACGAAAAAATGCCTAAATACAAACGTTGGGCATGCATGCTCGTATGTTTTCTCTTATCATATAGCATACACTCCGCTAATGGCATTACTTGCATAATTGACATAGGATTGTACTATACTATAAAAAAACCCTTCCCTGCCTTTGCCACTATTCCACTATATATTATTGCATCATTCTATTTACAAAAGAATTTCGATTTCAGTTACCTGAATGGAATACTCTCTTTCTTAGGAGATCAAAATGATAAATTCTCTGCATACACAGATAATGCAGACCGATGGTTTGGAAATGATGCAAAAGAAAATATATACGACCGTAATCCTATTATAAAAATCATACAAACTATAGGAGAATGCTCATTGATATACTTGGGGTACTATATATTACAGCTCAAAAAAAATCAAAAAATGATTTTCTTCTACAATTTATTTATCTGTGGTGCTATAGTTTCCCAATGTTTTTACTCTTTGGAAATTCTTAGGAGAATGGGAGATATTATGTATTGGTATTGGGCATTTCCATTAGCATATGTACTTTATAATAAAAAGGTAATAACAACGACATTCAAGAATAAGCTCGTATTAGATTTCATGATGATGAGCTTGTTATTTTATGCATATGAATATCTAAAATATCTATTCCTTAGAGAACCAGGAATGTATAAATTTTTGTGGGATTTATAAAAACATATATGAAAGAAATCAAACTATCTATTATTGTTCCTGTATACAATGTCGAACAATATCTTGATGAATGCATACAAAGTCTCTTAAATCAGACTTTAAAAAACATAGAAATTATTTTAGTGGACGACGGGTCTCCAGACAATTCTCCTCAAATGTGCGATGAATATGCCAAACAGGATTCTCGAATTAAAGTTATCCATAAAGTTAATAGAGGGCTCGGATATGCAAGAAATTCCGGACTTGAAATATCACAAGGTGAGTATGTAACATTTATAGATTCTGATGATTATATTGACCTCAAAGCTTATAAAACAGTTTGTGAATTAATGGATTCTGAAAATTTGGATGAGTTACGCTTCAGCTGCAATCGCTTTAAAAATGATAAAAGTCATTCTCCATTGAAATATACCAGCCACCCTATAATAATAAGTGACAAAAAAAATATTGAACTTATAGCTCTCTGCATCTTTGACACTCCCAAGCAGAAATATGCAATATATGAATGGGGAGGTAGCTCGTGCATGGCTGTATTTCGTCGAAAAATTATAGAAGAAAAGCAACTTCGCTTTGTTAGTGAACGAGAATACATAAGTGAAGACTATATATTTAATTTTGAATTTTATCTTCATTCTAACAAAATTGGATATTTAGACTCCACATTTTATCATTACAGAATCAATCCTAATAGCTTGACAAGGAAAATTAATTTAGATGCAATCAAAAAAGCTGAAAAATATGCGCGCCATATTGAAAAAATGATCACCCAGGACTACAAAATGCCCACCCATAATACAATATTCGGTATGGGATATTATGTCAGAGCGCTAAGAAGTAATATGAAGTTCGTTTTTTTGTCAGATTTAAGTATATCTACAAAATATTCATGGTTCAAAGAGCAAATCAACACAGAATATTGCAAATATGTAAGTAAAACATATCCATATAAAGATCTACCCATCAAACAGAAATTATGTTATAAAGCCATTATTAATGGTAACTTCATCCTATCGTATTTAATAATAGTGCTATTCAGCAAAATCAGAAAAAACAAATTCAAATAATGAATATATTTTATTTCTTCAAAGAGCTTGATACACCCATGTATCAATGGCAACGCACCAATTTAATAGATGAACTGATACGAAACGGTCATAAAGTGAAAACATTCAATCCACTTGACTACCAAAGTATAGAAGAAGCAAATGCCATTACTGTCCCTTCCATAAAGAAATGGGGGAAATGTGATTTGTTTCTAACCTGTGATGACCAAGACACCATATTCAAAGAGACCGTAGAAGAGATAAACAAAATGGGGATTCCCACCTGCTTAATCTGCTGGGACAATTTAGAATTACCATTCAAACAAAAAAAGATCGCTCCTGCATTCGACATTGTATGGATTACTTCTGTTGAAACACAATATCTGTTTGAACAGTGGGGATGCAAAAACATCATATTCCAAACTTATGCAGCCAACCCATATACTTATACAGCCGAAAATATAGACAAACAGCTCCATTCTGTAGGATTTATCGGTTCTCCATACGGCAGCAGAACCAATAAATTGAACGACTTATTAGAAAACGGAGTAAACTGTTCCATTTATTCCAATTCCCTGTTTAACAAAGGGTATAACACATCAATAGGCGGAAAGAAAAAAATCAATCTTCCAGATATATTGATAAAGGCTTCACGATACATGAGATTTCCAATAGGAAGAAAAGTGCTTTATTCCACTCTACTCAATAAATTCAAAGCAAAAGCTTCCCTAAACACGGAATCGAAGTCCGCTTCATTGCACCACTCAGTTTCGCATGAAGAAATGTGCCATCTGTATTCGGCACATTCACTGTCGCTTAATATAGCAGAGCTAAGAGATACCTATGTACTGAAACAACCTATTCCCAAAATACATCTTCGCGCTTTTGAAATTCCTATGTGTGGCGGACTTCAGTTCACTTCGTATAATGAAGAAATTGCCCGATATTTTGAAGAAGACAAGGAAATAGTATTGTACCGTTCAACAGAAGAAATGATAGACAAAGCTAAATTCTACCTTGATGACAAAAATTCTCAATTAGTGAGAAACATGAAATTGGCTGCCCGCAAAAGAGCAGAGAATGAACACACCTGGACAAACAGATTCAACAATATATTTAATTGCCTATAATATGAACCAACGAGACATCAGTATAGATATTCTAAAGTTTATAGCTGTATTTCTTATTATCAATAGCCATATGGATGCCTTGTATCCTAAATATAAAATGCTGGCTACAGGAGGAGCGATAGGAGATGTACTGTTTTTGTTTGCTTCGGGATACACATTATTTTTAAGTAACCGAAAATTACGATTCGACAATTGGTATAAAAGAAGAATCAATCGGATTTATCCATCGGTAATAGTATGTGCAATAATTGGAACTTTATTCTCTGAAAAACAATACATTACATTATTATCAATGGGGGGGGGTGAATTTGTCATAGCCATAATGTGTTACTATATATTATTGTATTTCATAAAAGAGTATTGCATCAGATATATCCCTCAACTATTGCTACTAACTGCTTTTATTTCAGGAACAGTCTATTATTTTTGGTTTCCATACAAGTATGAAACCGGTGAACAAGGACTGTATGGAATAAGCACTCTATTCCGATGGATTCCATATTTCGGTTTTATGCTATTGGGAGCATGGATGGGGATAAAAAGAGAGTTTTTAAAGTTCCGACCTAAGATTGACTTTTTAAACATGATAATATGCCTAATCTTGTTTTATGGAATCCAGCTTATAGCAAAAAAGCAGCCAATATATGCACCTTGGCAAATCATCACATTGATACCTTTAATGGGAATAGTCTACTTTTTCTACAAATGGTGTAACGCTAATTTCTGGAAAAAATTATATGCTAAATCCTACGTACATGCAATAATTATGACTACATCTGGCATTTGTTTGGAATCTTATCTGATACAGTTCAGCCTGTTCACAACAAAAATGAACGAATTATTTCCATTGAATCTTTTTATAATGACTACTATTATACTTGTTGTATCCTTTCTATGCAAATGCCTTTCCCAATGGTTTATACAAACATTCAATGACAAAGATTATGATTGGAAAGAAATCATAAAACCATATTAAACGTTCATATATAAAAATCATGAATAAATACATCAACAAGGCACTTTCACGAAAAGTCCTTTTCATGGGAGTTTCCATGAAAACCAAAGGAGGTATGACTGCCGTACTCGTATCGTATGATAAATACATCGAAAACATGCAGTTCATACCGACGTGGAAATTAGGGAACAAACTCGTAAAATCCGGATACGCATTACAGGCTATAATCCGAATGTGGATGAAATGCCTTATTGACAAGAATATCGAAATAGTACATATACACGGGGCAGCCAATGCTTCTTTCTACAGATGCAAGATATTTATCAATTTGGCCAAAAGGCTGAACAAAAAAGTAATTCTCCACGAACATGCTGCGGACTTTGTAGAGTTTTATCAAAACAGCAATGACCAAGTTAACATAAGGGAAACTTTGAATAAATGCGATTGTCTGATTGTCTTGTCGGATTCATGGAAAAAATATTTCAGTTCGATAGGAGTAGACAAAAGTAAGATATCCGTATTAAACAATATTGTACCTCCCCCTAATTTTAGAGATTCTCCACGGAAAGACAACAAATTACATCTTATGTTTATGGGAGAAATAAGTATGCGCAAGGGAGGATTTGACTTGCTGCAAGCCATCAGCGACAACAAAGAGTATTTTAAAGACAAACTGCTACTGAGAATGGGAGGTAACGAGGTAGACGGAGACATAAAAACTTTCATAAGAAATCACCAATTGGAAGATTTTGTCAGCTATGAAGGATGGATTTCCGGAGAGAAAAAAACAGAATGTCTGAACTGGGAGGATGTATATATACTACCCTCTTACAATGAAGGGCTTCCCATTGCAATTCTCGAAGCGATGAGCTATAAACATCCTGTTATATCCACTCCTGTCGGTGGGATTCCTGAAGTCATTCAAACAAAAGAAAACGGTATGTTAGTTCAACCCGGAAATAAAGAAGAAATAGCAAAAGCCATTGCACACTACATAGAACACCCGGAAGATATCAAACAGCACGGTGAAAAAGCTTACCAAACTATTCAAGATTTCTTCCCACAAAAAGTATTTACTGATTTGAGACACTTATATCAATCTCTGATGAAATGATAACAACGCCATTTTTAAATACCAATATTCAGATAATCACTCGCAATGAATTACTGAATAACCTGACTAAAGGAGTACTTATCACTCCTAATGTAGATCACTTGGTAAAACTGCAAAAGGATAAAGAATTTTATGATGTATACCAGCAGGCGGAATGGGTAATCTGTGACAGCAAAATCCTATATCTTCTCTCCAAGCTACTGAAACATCCGTTACCGGAAGCCATACCGGGTTCCAGCTTTTTTACCGCTTTTTATGAATACCACAAGAACGACCCAAACTGCAAGATATTTTTATTAGGAGCAGCCGAAGGGATCGCAGTCAAGGCTATGAAAAAAATCAACCAAAAGGTAGGGAGAAACATTGTAGTAGGTGCGCATTCACCTTCCTATGGCTTTGAAAAAAAAACAGAAGAATGTGAAGAGCTAATACGCATTGTAAATGAAAGCGGTGCTAATGTGTTATTGGTAGGTGTAGGTGCCCCCAAACAGGAAAAATGGATAATGAAATACCGTAACCGAATGCCGGGTGTGGATATATTCATGGGACTGGGTGCTACCATTGACTTTGAAGCCGGCACGCTGAAACGCGCTCCTGCCATTTGGCAGAAAATAGGTATGGAATGGCTATATCGCTGCATGAAAGAACCCAAACGTTTATTCAAGCGCTATTTCATAGACGACATGCAATTCTTTTATTACTTTATCTTGCAATTGCTTGGAATATACAGAAATCCCTTCGACAAAAAATAAATTATTTGCGGAAGAGTCTGCAGAACAATGCGAAAAGCACTAATAGCAATGCCAACAAATAAGAAAAAATCGAGCGCAATACAAGCCCTATCCGATATAAAAACTTTCTCAACCTCTTCATACGTGCAAAGTTCAGAGTATAGGTAATATAAATCGAAAAACGACAAGCAGTTATAACTTAATCATCGTATTTTATGGAAAATCATATTGTCATCATGGCAGGGGGAATCGGAAGTCGCTTATGGCCTATGAGTACACCGGAATATCCCAAACAGTTTGTGGACGTAATAGGATGTGGTAAATCACTTATTCAACTGACTGTGGAACGTTTTCTTCCGCTTTGTCCCATTCAGCACATGTGGGTAGTTACCAGTGAAAGGTATACGGACATCGTAAAGGAACAGTTGCCGGAACTACCGGAAAGCCAGATATTGGCAGAGCCGGAGGCACGGAACACTGCTCCCTGTATCGCGTATGCCTGCTGGAAAATAAAGAAAGAACATCCTCATGCAAACATTGTAGTAACTCCATCAGATGCACTGGTGATAAATACTACCGAATTTGCCCGTTGTATTGCTATGGCACTGAATAAAACGGCCGATTCAAACGCGATTGTCACATTGGGAATAAAACCAAGCAGACCGGAAACAGGATATGGATACATAGCAGCTAAAGTCTATACCGATGTTTCGGATATGTGCGAAGTGGAAGCATTTAAGGAGAAACCCGATAAGGAAACAGCACAAAAGTATGTGAAAGCCGGAAATTTCTTCTGGAATGCAGGCATCTTTGTATGGAACGTAGAAACGATCACTACTGCCATCCGAGATTATGCTCCTCAAATAGCAGAAGTAATGGACAGGCTGGAACAGGCTTTGTTTACGGAAAGAGAACACGAAGAACTGAAGCGTCTTTTCCCTATGTGTGAAAAAATTTCTATCGATTATGCCGTAATGGAGCAGGCAGAAAATATCTTTGTCGTTCCGGCTGAATTCGGATGGAGTGATTTAGGCAGTTGGGGAGCATTGCACACACTGCTTCCACAAGACCATAACGGCAATGCCAAAGTAGGTACACAAATCGAACTGCATAATTGTCGGAACTGCATGGTACATACTACGGAAGAAAAGCGGGTGGTGCTGGAAGGACTGGAAAACTATATCGTAACAGAAAGAAAAGGCCAACTGTTGGTATGCCGTATGAGTGAGGAACAGCGCATTAAAGAGTTTAGTGCATCAAAAAAGTAATTTCTGATATAAAACCGGACATTAAATACATACTGAAAAGTAAAGGTAACCAACTAGATGAAGCCGGCAAGTACGAATCGGATAATACCCAATATATCAATGATTACACAACATTATTTTTCAATCAATTTTAAATAGCTTTTAAAATGTCTTTGAAATCTGTTTTTTTATTGGCTTTTTCAATAAATGCATTTACTTGTTTGTCTGCACAGGAACAGAAAGCATCTACTCCGTTTTCTTATCGGGTGGAAACTTCTGTCTCGGTTGCCGACGGAAGGTATGCTCCGTTGTGGTTCACCGCCAATCGTTACGGACTGTCTTCGCAAGAGCCCAAAAGTGCTTACCTGCGTGCCGGTGTGCAATGGCAGAAGGAATGGCAACACGGATGGAGGGTGCAGGCGGGTGCAGACCTGGCAGGAGGAAAGAATCTGACTGCGGATTTCTTTGTGCAACAGGCTTATATGGATGTTGCATGGAAGGCGATAAAGATGAGCATCGGGAGTAAGGAGAGAAACGGATTCCCGTTGGAAAAGGATGTGAGGCTGAGCAGCGGCATGATGGTGGAAGGTGCGAATGCAAGACCTATTCCGCAGGTGAGGGTGGGATTGCCGGAGTATCTGACGGTGCCGTTTACAGGTAATTGGCTGGCACTGAAAGGACATATCGCTTACGGACTGTGCACGGATGGCAATTGGCAGGAAGAGTTTGCCGGAGCGGACGAACCGTTTCTGAAGGATGTGTTGTATCACAGCAAATCACTGATGCTGCGGTTCGGCAACAGAGAAAAGCTGCCTCTGGAGCTGGAAATAGGATTGTTGGACATTGCACAGTTCGGGGGAAAGAGGTATGTGAAGAATGCGGACGGAAGTATCAAGCTGCTAAAGAAGTATCCGGCCGGTCTGAAGAGTTTCTTCAAGGCGCTGGTGCCTGCTCAGGAGAGTACGATGCAGAATGTGGAGGGAAACCATAGCGGAAGCTGGAACGCGGCACTTTCTTATTATGCCGATGACTGGAAGATAAGGGCTTACATGGAGCATTTCTTCGAGGACCATTCGCAGATGTTCATGGAGTATGGCATGTGGAAAGACGGACAGTTGGGACTGGAAGTGACATTGCCCCGGAACCGGTGGGTGAGCCGGGTGCTGTGGGAAGGTCTCAGTACGAAGGATCAGACGGGACCGATTCTGTATGACGGGATAGCCGGCTCGTTTCCCGAATTCCAGATAAGCGGTGGTGACAATTATTTCAATAACGGTCAATATCTGGCATGGCAGCATTGGGGAATGGGTATGGGCAACGGACTGATTCCGGGACCTGTATATAACGACGACGGAACGATGCTGTTTAAGAGTACCCGTGTAAAAGCGCATCATATAGGCTTCTGCGGAGAACCGGACAGTGAATGGAACTACCGCGTGCTGGCATCGTATGTGCGGCATTGGGGCACCTATCCGATGCCGCTGGACAAAGTGAGAAAGCAGTTCAGCAGTATGGTGGAAGTAAGTTACTGCCCACGGAAGTGGACGGGCTGGAGCGCCACGCTTGCCTTTGCCATGGATAGGGGAAATTATTTGGGTAACAGCATGGGAGCCATGTTGACAGTGAGAAAAACAGGAGGATTCGGAAAATGAAAAATACACGCGGATTAAAGTTTTTATCGGGAGTGGTGGTTGTTCTCTTTTTGGGCTTCATCATGGGAGGATGCCAGAAGGAGGCTATCGACAGTGACATGGAAGGGCACTGGGAATTGCTGGAGTTTACAACGGCGGCCGATGGCAAGGTGCATGTGTGCGAGCGGATTTATTACAGCATCCGTTTATGGGTGGTGGAAATAGCAGCCAAGCAGAGCGGTACTACGCATAAACCGGTCATAGGCCGGTTTGAGCATGAGGAGAACGGAAACGTGCGGATGAGAGACTTCAAAGGGAGAAAAGGCACAAGCGATGATAAAAAAGATGTCACGGTGGAGGAGCTTCTCCCTTACGGCATCAATGCATTGGATACGGAGTTTGAAGTGGTGAAAGCCAACGGTAAAGAGTTGATATTGAAATCCGATTATGCCACACTGATGCTGAAAAGGTTTTAGTATAAACGAATAATTTCATATGTACACTTAACAATATCAGATAAAGAAATACCTGAAAATCAATATATAGCACAGTGAATATATGGATTTATTGCCAAAGATGAGAACCACGATAAGGAAAGAATCATTTATTTAAGAATCTCATAAAAACTAAGAAATGTCTCGTAAAAATAGGGACTTTTTCAGAGAAAAGCTGGAATTTTCAGGAGACATCTCTTTCTGTTTATAGACATCGCAAGACGGGGTTAACCGAATGCTTACTATTTAACAGAGAATATTCAATTAAAAGTTCATCAAATCATTCAACGCTTCACTCATACTGGGGTGTGTAAAGACGAAATCGCGAAGGAATGTATAAGGCTGATCGGTCTTCATTGCCATGGCCACACTATTGATTACCTCGCCGGATTCAGGGCCGAACAGAGTGCATCCCACAATCTGATCGGTATCTACATCTACCACCACCTTAAACAGGCCGACTGTATTTCCCAAAGTCCGTGCACGAGGAATAGCCGCTACAGGAAGTTTGTTGACTTTAATATTCAACCCCTTCCGCACGGCTTCCTCTTCACTCAATCCGATACGCGACAAAGGAGGGTCAATAAAGACAGAATAGCTCACCGGTTCACGGTCGTTCAGATTCCGTCCGCCATTGCCGAATAAATCTTCACGGATAATACGGTAATCGTCCAATGAGATATAAGTGAACTGCAAACCGCCCTTCACATCCCCTATCGCACGTATATTGGGATTGGTTGTCCTTAAATGCCCGTCTACAATGATAGCGCCACGCTCGTTTACCTTCACTCCAGCCACCTGTAAATTCAATCCGGCCGTATTCGGTTTTCTCCCTGTCGCCAACAATACAGCGTCAGCCTCCAATGAATGCAGTTCACTGCTAACCGCATCCCGATAGACTACTTTCCCTTCACGGATTGATTGCACTTTGGCATTCAGACAGAATACGATGCCTTTCTTTTCCAAAGTTTCCTTCACAGCGGATGCGATATCCCTGTCTTCTCTGGAGATTAACTCGGAATTGCCTTCCAGCACCACTACCTGCGAACCGAACGAAGCAAACATACTCGCAAACTCCAGACCGATATAACCGCCACCCACAATAATCAGCTTTTCGGGCAAATCCTTCAGTTCCATAATGGAAGTACTGGTATATACCAACGGATTATACTTCACTCCATCGATAGGCGGAATAATAGTCTCCGCACCTGTATTGATATAAATCCGGGGAGCCTGCAATTGCAAGATCTCATCATGCATCACCACTTCCACCACATCTGTGCTTACAAAAGAACCAATACCTGTATAAACCGTAATATGGGGATTGTCTGCCAGATTATGATAATTTTTCTGACGCAAAAAAGAGGTTACCTCTTCTTTTTCAGCGATAGCCTGAGCATAATAGGCTTTCTTTTCTTCCCACGACGCCTTTACCGGAGCCAGCTTTGCCTGATGAACCAATGTTTTTGTAGGAATGCATCCAATATTGATGCAGGTACCTCCATACATCTCATCGGAACGCTCAATAACAGCCACCTTTTCATTTCTTTTGGCCAACTCAGCAGCCAGTGTTTTACCGCCTTTGCCAAAGCCTATTATTATTGCATCATACTGCTTCATAATCTTACTTGTTTTTAGTGGGGGATTATCCTTTATTTTGTTGTTTTAATATTGACCGGGCCGAATCCGAGAGTACCACCAATGCACCTGCCAGGATAGCCACATCTTTAATAACCAAACGACCGGCACCTGTCAGCAAGGGAAAACCATGTTCACCGCTTCCCAAATCGGGAACCCATACTTCGGGAGTCGTTACCAGAAAGGACAACGTTCCCAATGTCATTATAATAGCCAAACCTGCACCTATCAAACCGATTTTCGGAGAGAAAATACCCAAGAAGGTAAGAATGCCAATGGTCATAATCAAAATGCCCAATCCATGAGAAAAGCCATAGGTGTTATTCTCTTCATGCCACTGATGCTTGGCCTCATCAAACTCACCTTCTTTTAATTTATACTCTTTATATTCGGGAGCACTCTTAGTATAAAAGAAACTCATAAAAGGACTGTTGGCAACGAAAGGCACAATACCCTCGGCCTCATAGTTCCAGAATTTCAAACCACCAATCCACACGAATATCACCAGAATTGCCACGCGAATCAGGTTAATACCTAACTTTTGAGTGGAAGCTGCAATTGTCAGAAATGCAGTAAACAGGGAATTTAATCTTGCCATCATTTGCTTTAATTTTTAAGGGTTTAACTTACATTGCAAAGGTCGGCAGATTTTCCTCCCTGTGAAATGGCAATTATACCGTTTTAGTTTGCCATTATTCCTTCTTTCTCTTTTTTCCGGTATTCAGAAATACTTTCCTTTGCCATTTTTCGAAAGAAACGGCTGAAAGCAGCCAAGTCTTCAAAGCCTAATATCTCACCTATTTCTTTCGCACTCTTATTGGTGTAAAGCAACAAACGCTTGGCTTCGGCTTCTATCCTCTCATGTATGATACGCAACGGAGAAGGCAACCCATAGGCGGCAAACAGATTGGACAAGGTTTTGGGAGAGCGGTAGAGCATTTCGGCATAGTCCTGCACTTGTTTCTTTTCTTTATAATGATTGTCTACCAACACATAATACCGACGGATAATGTCAAAGCTCTTTTCTTTATCTTGTCCCACGTCTAATTTTTCACGGGCAATGCGGGTATAAGTGATTATAAAACGTTTCAGAATAATGCGGAGCATCTCTTCCTGCAAATTGTCTTTTATGCCGAATTCACCGGCAAATATATCAATGATGCTTTTCAATTGTTCCGACTGGGCCGCAGAGAGCTGCAAACGCATGATGTGGGACGAACCATGAAACAGGAAACCATTACATGACACTTCTTTGTCATGTCCGTAAATGCAATAAAAATTGCTATTGAACAAGAAAGTGAGGTACTCACCTTCCACTCTTTTTACCTCAACATGATGCAAAGGAGTCAGCGATATTATTTCATCTTTTTCAAGGTGCATTACCACATGGTCTACTTCTATATCCAGCGTGCCACTTTGTACCCATACGAATTTATACAAGCTTTTATCACGCCGGAGAGCAGCATCCTCATGATAATGATACGTCATCGCTATATTGCCATTGAGCGGTGTATTAAAACGATATTCCATAATTCATAGTTTATTGTCGGTATAAATATACGCATACTTATTTAAATAAAAAAGAAGACAGGGCAAAAGATTTATGCCCTATCTTCTCCACTTGTTTACGAGAACATTTATTTAGAGTTTAATAAAGTGTCGTCAATCATCTTTTTCAGTTCAGGTTTCGGTAATGCTCCCTGTGTTACAGTCGGTTTTCCACTCTGAGGAATCCATAACAAAGTCGGTATGCTTCGTATGCCGAATGCACCGGCCAATTCTTCTTCCTTGTCTACATCTATCTTATAAATATAAACCTTTCCGGCATATTCTTTTGCCAACTCTTCCAATACGGGTGCCAATGCCTTGCAAGGGCCGCACCATGTAGCATAGAAATCAACAATAGCCGGTTTGTCACCTTCATATTTCCAGTCATTGGGATTGGCTTCATAGTTATATACCTTCTTCAAGAACTCTGCTTTGGTTAAATGAACAATTTCCATATTTTCTCCTTTCATGTTTTGGTTTTTACTTTCTTTATTGCCTGCACAAGCAGTTACTGTGAATAACAAGCCAAGGGCGGTAATGGTTGATTTTATGAATTTCATATTTATCTGTTTTTTATCTTTTTCTGATATTGCAAAGTTAATCGCTTTTCATCGCCTGAAAAATGGCAATTTCACCGTATAAGTTAGCCAAACTTCCCATTCTGCTCAAAATATCATAAAAAATCTTCTTCTGTGAGAACTTACTCGTGAAATTAATATTTGTTAATAAGGGAGTTTTTATACATAACTGTCTGATATTGTTTTACTTTTGTAAGAAGTCTGATAAAGAGTATAACATAAAGAGTCTATTTTCTGCTATGAATAATAAACACACAGCCACATCAAGGCAATTCTTTCAAACACTGACAATCTGCATTTGTCTGCTTTTTGCCGGTACATATTCTTCCAAAGCCTCTGACAGGGATCATAGGCAATATGATTATGTACTCATCTTAAACAGTTATAACGAATCCGCCCCCTGGAGTAACAGTATCACCTCTCCTATCATGCATAAAATATCCGAACTAAAAGATATTGATGCATACATTGAGCACCTAAATCTTTTTATGGTAAACGATTCTGTTATGGTAGACAGGTTTCCACAAATGCTTTTAAACAAGTATGGCAAAACTCCTCCCAAGCTGTTGGTCCTGCTGGGAAGTATGAGCATGATTTTCAGAGAAGAGATAAAGGAAATGTGGGGAGACGTGTCTATTTTAGTATGCGATTCCGACCCATACATATATACAGAAGAATATTACAGAAAACAAGATGTGACAACTCCTGAAAATAAAATTCATGTAGACAGCTTGAGAGATGATTACAATATCACCTTCATGCATACTCCGGCCTATCTGAAAGAAAGCGTAAAACTAATGACGCGCATGATTCCCAATATGAAAAAACTTATTTTTTTGGGAGACGGCATTTATCCTAACCCTGAATACAACAAGCAGTTAAAGAATATTATAGCCCGGGATTTTCCATATCTCCAATATCAATTTATCTCCTCTTATAATTATACGCTACCCGAATTGTATAATGCCTTAAGAAATGCCGACAAAGAAACCGGAGTTTTAGTATCCACATGGTTTGCGGAAACCTTAACCTCACAACAAATGTTAATAAACGCATACCGAAGCCTTTCCAGCATTTCTTCTCCCCTGTTCTCTATCCGCTATGCCGGTATGGACGACGGAGGCATGGTGGGCGGATATATGTATAATGAAAAGATATTTATCAATGAACTGCTCCGGAATGTCTCACAAATACTTAATGGAAAGCCGGCAAGGGAAATTCCTTTCTTTGTTCCTGCAGATGCTCATCCCACATTTAATTATACGACGCTGGTCAATAAAGGACTCAACCCTAAATTATGCCCTCAAAACAGCATATTTTATGATAAGCCGGAAAATTTCCTGAAGAAATATATATGGGTTATCACAGGAATATTCATCACACTTTTGCTGATAGCCCTTATCCAACAAAAACGCATACAAATGTTGAAAGAACTAAGAAGGGTTCAAAAGCAAGAATTCGAAAACCAAATCAAATATACAAACCTTATCGACAATATGCCTATTCTCTATATGAAAGAGAAAGTGATTAGAAATGAAAACGGGAATATTGTTGAAACAATTTTTTGTGACGTTAACCGTTTCTTTGAAACTTGTTTCAGGAAAAAAGAAAATATAATCGGGAAAAAGGGGTCCGAGCTATTTCCTGAATCCATGACAGAATTTACCCATTTTATGGAAACAGCTTTAAGAGAAAAGCGCTCCATCACATTCCCTTATTACTTTAAAGACGTAGACACTTTCTATGATATCGTGCTCAGCCCGTCTTTAGAAGAAGACACGATTGACATGTTCTGTCTTGACAGCACGGAGTTGCATAATGCACAACAAATGCTGAGTTCGACTAACCATAAATTATCTTTGGCACTGGAAATAGCCAATATCATACCCTGGAAATGGAATCTTAAAGAACACTCCATTCTATGCGACATCAATCGTCCAATCATTATGACTGCCATGCCGGGAGAAATCAAGGAAGAACAGTTGAGTGTATCGGATGAACAATACTTCTCTAAAATAATCAAAGAAGACCGCCCAAGGGTTATGCAGGCTTTTCACGATCTGATAGAAGGAAAAATCAATAAAGTCAAAGAAGAATACCGTGTACTGAACAAAGGAAAGAACGGAAGAAAAATTGATTGGGTGGAAGCACAGGCTACAATAGAGACAAGAGACGAGCAGAACAGGCCACTCACCCTGGTCGGCTCATCCTTAGTTATTACAGACAGGAAAAGGATGGAAGAGGAACTGATGTCGGCTAAAGACCGGGCAGAAGAATCCAACCGACTCAAATCTGCTTTCCTGGCCAATATGAGCCATGAAATCCGTACTCCTCTGAATGCCATTATCGGATTCTCCAATATTCTTGCCTCAACGGAAGAGGAACAGGAAAAACAGGAATATATCAATATTATTGAGAGTAATAATACACTGTTATTACAGCTTATCAGTGATATATTAGATTTATCCAAAATTGAAGCCGGAACTTTGGAGTTCAGTTACTCAAATATAGACCTCAATGATATGATAAAGGAAGTGGAGAACATCACCAAATGCCGGATGGAAGGAAGTGGGGTACAGCTCATTGCGGAAACTCCCCTCTCCTCATGTTTCATCCGTACGGAAAAAAACCGGCTCATGCAGGTTATCAATAACTTCCTCACAAACGCCATCAAGTTTACTCAAAAAGGAAGCATCACATTCGGATACGAGATACGCGATAAAATGCTATACTTCCATGTCACAGATACGGGATGCGGCATTCCTGCCAATAAAAAAGATTCTATATTCGGACGCTTCGTCAAATTGAACTCTTTTGCACAAGGCACAGGACTGGGGCTTTCCATCTGCCGGACAATCATAGAGCACATGAATGGAACGATAGGAGTGGAATCCGAGGAAGGGAAGGGTTCTACATTCTGGTTTACCATTCCTTATCAACCGGCCCGATTGAGCGAAAAAAAGGCTGAAGAATTCCAACCGATTACCGTTCAAAAAGACAAACTGACTATTTTGATAGCCGAAGATAACGAAAGTAACTATCGGTTGTTCCAGTCTATCCTACGGAAAGAATATTCTCTTATTCATGCCTGGGACGGTCAGGAAGCAATAGAAAAGTTTAAGGAACACCGGCCCCAAATCATCTTAATGGATATCAATATGCCGAGAATGGACGGTTACGAAGCAACAAAAGAAATAAGAAAGTTATCTGCTGATGTGCCTATCATTGCCATAACCGCTTTTGCTTATGCATCGGACGAACAAAGAGTACTGGAAAACGGGTTCGACGGATATATGTCCAAACCTATCAATGCACCGCTGCTAAAACAACAAATAGCATCCATCCTGCAAAAGAGAATCATATTCTTATAACCGATTCTCCCCGGACCGGCTTGTCTGCTTGTCCGGGGATGTTTTTTCCGCTTCTTCCTCAAAGATATTTCTTCTCAGGTAATATCTATTTTTGCAATTAAGCTTGCACAACAACTGTTTTTTTGTATCTTAGCCACAACAAAAGTTGCCATTAAAGTAACTTTCATAATGAGCGTTCTATTATTCGAGTATTAACCCTAAAAACAAATCACACTGCTTATGAAACAAAAGAATAAGATGTTATCCCACAAAGATGTAAAAACTCTATTCGAAACAAGATTAACCCAACTCACTTCATTGGCTGCGGAAAGCCGGAATGAAACTATTTTCAAGAATAAACTAAATGATTATTTATTATCTGCACACATTAAAAACCCTATTGCCGCTAAAAACATTGCAAGACTGATTGAAAATGACAGCAAAACGATATATGAATTATCTACAGAAAAAGAAATAGAGATAAAAACCATCTCACTGCTTTGGCAATTCTTGACAAACCGTATCACCGATGAAGAGACTTCCGTTGATTTATGGTTGGATTTATACCAACAGTTCCTACGCCTCTATCATGTTCCCAACAACATTCCGAATGAAAAACAGATACGTCAATGGATGAAACGTTGGCCCGGTGGCCTGAACGAAGATGTGCGTGCCATACGCAATGCAAACAAAGAACGAATCATCTCATTGCTCATTAAAAAGATAGAAAACCGTCATGCCCCCTCCAGCCGGTATGTGTTTCCCGAAGGAATCAATGATGAAGAAAAACGCCAATGGGTCAACCAATGGTGGAACGAAGCACGCTTCCATCTAGCCCTCGCCATCAAAAGCCCCACGGAACTGAACAAGATGTTGGGCAACTCCCTTTCGGAAGAAACAATGCAATTGTATCAGCAGGCACGTAAAAAAGGAATGCCTTTTTTCATCACCCCTTACTATCTTTCTTTATTAAACCCGACCGGCAAAGGGTATGATGATGCTGCCATACGCAGCTATATCCTATATTCACCACAATTAATCAACACCTATGGGAAAATTCATGCATGGGAAAAAGAGGATGTGGTGGAAGCCGGCAAACCAAATGCCGCCGGATGGCTGGTGCCCGACGGACATAACATTCATCGCCGTTATCCCGAAGTAGCCATCCTGATTCCCGATTCTATGGGACGCGCTTGCGGAGGACTATGTGCGTCTTGCCAACGTATGTATGATTTTCAAAGCGAACGCCTGAACTTTAATTTTGAGGAACTGAAGCCCAAGGAAAGTTGGGACAAACGCTTGCGGAAACTGATGGAATATTTTGAAAACGACACCCAACTGAGAGATATTCTGATTACGGGAGGCGATGCACTGATGAGCCAAAACAAGACATTACGCAACATATTGGAGGCAGTATATAAAATGGCGGTACGCAAAAGGAATGCCAACCTCAAACGTCCTGAAGGAGAAAAGTATGCAGAATTGCAACGTGTCCGTCTCGGTTCCCGCCTGCCCGTCTATCTGCCCATGCGCATCAATGAAGAGCTGATGGATATTCTGAAAGAATTCAAAACCAAAGCGTCCGCCATAGGCATCAAGCAATTCTTGATACAGACTCATTTCCAGACACCTCTGGAAGTAACCCCCGAAGCCAAAGAAGCCATCCGCAAGATTCTGGCTGCCGGATGGACCATTACCAATCAATTGGTGTACAATGTGGCAGCATCACGCCGGGGGCATACAGCCAAGTTGCGCAAAGTATTGAATGAACTGGGAGTTATCTGCTACTATACATTCTCCGTCAAAGGATTTGAAGAAAATCATGCTGTCTTCACTCCCAACAGCCGTTCGTTGCAGGAACAGCACGAAGAGAAAATCTTGGGAAAGCTTAACAAGGAAGATGAGACTGAGTTTCTGACCCTGCTGAGAGGTAACAATGACCGGGCAACAGCCGTCAAAAAGTTCTGCACGGAGAAAAACATACCTTTCGTAGCAACAGACCGGAGTGTGCTCAATCTGCCCGGAATAGGCAAAAGCATGACTTTTGTGATGGTAGGCATTACACCGGACGGCAAACGTATTCTGGAGTTTGACCATGACCACACACGTAAACACAGTCCCATTATTCATCAAATGGAAAAGGTTTTCATCAAAGAAAACAAATCCATCTACCAATATATGTTGCAACTTCGGGAAATGGGTGAAAATCCGGAAGAATATAACAGCATATGGAATTACACGGAAGGGGAAACTGAGCCGCGCTTCCCTCTGTACAATTACCCGGATGCAGAATTCAAGATAACCGAGACATACAGCAATCTGGGTATGGAACAAGAGTAATCCATGACTGCTGCCGGCAAATAACAAACGGAAGATGCCAAAACATTGATAACAGATTGCATCAGAAACGTTTTGGCATCCCCGTCTTTTCCTGCCCAAGTATCAACCGGACAGTCCTTCTTCTAGTTCGTAATCTTCACTCCTATGAAATAAGTCCGTGGCTGTGTGGGACCATAGAAATAACCGGAATCACGGAAACCTCCCTTATCCAAATCTTTTTGAAAAGCATTGAACAGATTCTGAACACCGCCATTCAACTGTAATTTGATATGATCATTCAGTACGAAAGTATAGTTCAGTTTCAGATTTAAATCAAAAAAATCGGGAGTATGCACCAACTCGTCTTTTCGGATATAACTGTATTCATAATTTTCGGGTATCACACTAAAGTCAGGAGCCAAATGAGGAACATGCATACGCCCCGTATATACACCCGACACCGACATATCAAAGTTCTTGAAGGGAGCACTGGTCAAAGTAAAATAACCATAATAATCGGGAGTACGTGGCATGAACTTGGTCGGCTCCACATTTTCGTCCTCACTCCAATTCTCGTATTTGGTATAACGGCTGCGCTGAACCGTAAAGCCCACTTGCAAAGCCACATCCCGTCCGTGAGCAAGTTTTCCGTCCAGGTTGACACCATATACACGGGCTCCATTACCATTACGACGCTCTTTAACGGTGTTCCCCTGTTCATCCTGTCCTATCTTTTCCAGCACAAACACATCGTCGAGCCCTGTATAGAAAGCTTCCAGCAAAAGGTTAGTCTGCCAATGCCCGATATTGGCCGTCCAATCCACAGAGCCGCTGAAGCTATTGGAATGTTCGGGCTTTAATCCATCCGCCAACTTTATCAGTACGCCTTCGCCTCCCACTGCGGTCACATGCAAATCTTCATCGTATGCCTGCGGAGCACGAAAACCGGTAGACCAGGTCAAACGAGCCTGAAACTTATCCGTCGGCTTATATAAAAGATTCACACGCGGACTGAAAATAGGATTGTCAATCAGGTTATGACTGTCCACACGGAAGCCTGCCAACAGAATAAAGCGGTTCATCTTCCATTCGTTCTGCACAAATCCGCCGGCAATACGCACGTCTTGTTTCATATCGCGGTGATAGCCCAACATGATATCGTGCAAAGAGTTGTTTTGATATTCCATACCGGCGGTAAAGGTGGCCGGTGAGAAGAGAACTTTCTCAAAGTTACCGACATACATACCTCCGACAACCCAAGTCAGGTCTTTTGTCTTGCCGTATGCATCGGGATTCTGCTGTGCACCATAATAACTGTTACGGTCAGTATGCTGAACAGACGAGTAGAAGGACAGTTTATGTTTGTACTCCTTCCAGAAAATATCGTAACTCAGACCTCCGCTGTTAATCACATGCTTGGTCTGTTCTGTGATATCCGTTTCAAAAGGCTCCAAATCAAATTTGTTTCCTCCCCGGCGAAATTCATTCGTCGTGTGATATTCCAAACTGATTCTGCTGAACTGAGTAGGACGGTAATAAGTACGCAAGCCAAAGGTATTCATATTCAGCTTCCCCAATTCGGAGAATCCGTCTCCATCCGCATCATAGGGGTTGCGGTTGCGATATGACTGATAAAGGGCAATGCCGTAGGTGTTATCTTTAGATACTAACGAAGCATTGGCCCCCATATATTGTTCCCACACTTTGCCATTCATGTTCGACAGAGTGGAAGATACCTGGAATGAATTGCTTACCGGATCTTTCGTGATGATATTGATAGTGCCGCCCACAGCATTCGCACCAAACAAGGCAGAACCTCCCCCGCGCACCACTTCTACACGGTCAATCATATTCACCGGAATCTGCTCCAGCCCATACACACCCGACAACGCACTCACCACCGGACGACTATTAATCAGAATTTGAGAGTAAGGTCCTTCCAGTCCGTTGATACGCACTTGGGGGAAGCCGCAGTTCTGACAGTTGTTTTCCACACGAAGTCCCGACTGGTAATTCAGTGACTTGGCCAAGTCCGTAGAGTTTACGGTTTCAAAAAGTTTGGAGTTCATCACATTTACCACCACAGGCGCCACACGGCGGCTCACCTCATTCCGATTGGCAGAAACCACCACCTCATCGGTCAAAATACTGTCATCATTCATCAGAAAATGAATATCCACCGTAAAATCATTGCTCACGGTTACTTTCTTCTCCTGAGTCTCGTAGCCCAACAATTGCACGCGCAGCGTATATTTTCCTGCCGGGATTTTCTTAAAAACAAACTCTCCATTCTCGTCCGACACAGTTCCCTGCCCTGTTTCTACAATCAAAATAGTGGCATAAGGCAAACTCGCTTCCGTTCCTTTCTCTATTATGTGGCCGGAAATTACATTACCAACTTTCACAGGATTTACATCTTCAGCATGTACAGTCATACCCGCACCCATCACCATGAGTACGAGCAATAAAATATATTGTTTCATTATTAAGTTGTCTTATTGTTAAATTATAAATAAAAGGATTCCATAAGCTCCCTGTATCGCTTATTAAAAAACGTAATCATTCTATTTTCCGCCACGACAATTTTATCGGCTGTTCTTCAGCCGATAA
>OGDV01000159.1_pt1 | contig 48064 bp, 38 predicted proteins | sample 1570511 | NCBI WGS metagenome assembly OGDV01 (sample SAMEA2582179, study PRJEB24529) | metagenome | reverse complement strand
ATTAACGTTAAAAAATACGCTCAAAGCTTGCTCAATTAGAGTAAAACAGGGCGTGAGGGGAATTGCAGGGGGCGTGAAAGGAATTGCAGGGATGCGTGAGGGAGAATGGCGTTTAATCTGTTAAAAACATCACATGTATGTATAATAAACATTAAATTTAAGCGAGCTCTATAGAACTCACTTTTTATTTGGTTATTTGAATGTTTTTTATTACCTTTGCACGAAATTTTGAAATTATGAAAAAAATGAAGCATATTAACAGCAATCACCTCGACTTTATGAAGAAAAGGTGTTTCGGAAGCTTAGGAGAACTCCTAAGCGAGCTGTGGTATGCTATAATTACAAACAATCGGTCGAGATGCCAGGTATCTGCGACCAAGTATCAACTTAATGCCATATCAACAACCAGAAAGTAAACACAACCCTACCCGCCCCCACACCTTACGATAGTAGGCGCTCGGCAGTTCTCCAGCGGCTTACGCTAAAAACGTTAGCGCAAACACACGTCTCTCTACTAAAATGAGGAGGAAACAATTAATAATCAACATAAAAACAACAAAGTAAGATGAAACTTTTTTTTATAGGAAATTTATTCGCTTCGTAATAAAGCACTTTACCATCGTTATCAACAATACCATACAGATGAATGGTGGACAATACATCGAGCACATGAACAACTATCAGGGAAAGGAGGATGAGAAATGTCTGGACAAAGAATGATCATCATGAACGCTGGTAGCTCGTACTTCGAGCATGTGGAGAACTATTATGGCAGCAATGCCTGTGAACAAAACTCATGCAGAAATGCTGAGATGCCGGCTGAGCTGAAAACGGAAAAGGCTCAGAGGATAAAGAACAACCTGATAGAGATAGGCATGGTAACCGAAAATTTCATGCCTGCAGGACTGTCTTCATCCGAAGCTGCCATCCTTGCCAACCAGATAGGTACAGAGTTGAAAATCGATAATATATGGAGCGTATTCGGCAATTATTGGGGTCCTAATCCGAACTCGATGAGAGCCGCCTACAACCGAGGAATGGATCAGAAGAAAACGATTCCCTTCCTCGAAAAAGTGATGCCTGCTATCAGAGGTTAATCTGGCAGGTAGTACTAGTACGCGTACATAGTACGTACTAGGTAGAAGCGAGAAATTTGCCTTACCTTTGCCCCCGGAATTCAGAACCAATGCGGTCTGAGTTTCGGGGGCTTTTGTGTATCTGCACATCAACCGTGGTGGGAGCCCCCAATCTTCTAAATTATTTAAAATGATGGAAGTGAAAGCGTATGTGTTCAGTCCTCCTCCTTACAGACGGCTGAGAGTGGTGAAAACGGAAGAGGGGATTACCCCACAAAACAATCTTTTATTAACGAAATAACATGACAGAAACACAACATGTAATTGCACTGAACCCTTATCGCAAGGGCAATAAGGGGAAGGTGTTTTCCAACAGTCTGGCGGTGTATGACAAGGTGATTGCATCGCCGGAAATCAAGAAGATGATTCAGCAGATTAGGGGCGAACTGCCTATCCCGAAGGTGAATGCCAACGACGAGAAGGCGGTGAAGAAGGCGCAGGACAGGCTGAAGAGCGAACTGCCTTTCTTCTGTCCCCACTACGGCATCTTCAAGAACAATGTGCGCAGACAGGAGAATGCCCAGCCTGAGAGCTTCATGTTCCAGACTATCATCGACGTGGATGACAGGGAGTATGTAGACAAGGCTATCGAGAAGGCAAGGGAGCTGAACTGCTCTGACAGCATCTGGAACAGCTCGCTGCTGCACCTCTGCTACAGTGCCCGGAAGAAGCTGCACATCGGTATCAGACTGCCGGTGGGAATGACCATCGAGGAGACGCAGAAGGCGTATTGCGAGGCGCTGGGGGTGCCGTATGACGAGAGCTGCATCACACCCGAGAGAATGATTTATCTTACGGATAAGGACTCGGAAATCTACAGGTCGAAGATGTGGTGCGCCGTGCTGAGCGAGAAGGAGATTCTGATGCGAAGGCAGGCGTATCTGGACCGCGGACTGACCGTGGACGGAAGAGGGAAAGTTAATAGTTTACAGTTAAAAGTTAATAGCAATGGAAAGAATAATGAAAATAATAGACTATCGGGCAACGACGGCAATCCTGCTGTTTCTGCTGGCTCTGCTGTTCAGCCTGCCCAACCTGGTGATAGCCATGGTGCTGATGCTCCTCATATCGGGGATTCTGGAGGCAATCAGGATGCTGGCGGACTGGGAGCCAGGGAGAAGAATCTGATTGCGTTTGACCTCTTTACGCAGGCTGCCGGACTCGGGGGTATGGAGATTGATACCGTGGGGTCGAGACACTCTTCGCTGCTGGCTATCATGAGCGCCGGTGCTTCGAGGGTGATGGAGGAAGAGGAACTGATGAAGGTGGTGAGGGTGAAAATGCCGAGCTACTATCAGGAGAACGACTGCCATCAGCTGATTCACGACTTCTATGCGAAATATGCTGACAATACGAAGCCGATGTCGAGGGAAGTGATGAGGGTGAATGCACTTGCAGAACAGAAGGCGAATGAAGTGAAGAGTGAAGAACGAAGAGTGAATAATTCGAATGCTGTGACTAATTATGCAGCTCAAAGTTCGAATCTCAAAGTTCAAAGTACCGGGGAGGATTATCCTGACCCGCCGGAGATGCCGAAGAAACTGCCGAAGCTGGTGGAGCTGCTGATATCGAGGACGCCGGAGATTTATAAGCCGGCTGTAGCGCACGCTATCTTCCCGCCGCTGGCTACGCATCTCTGGAAGACGAGGTTCCGGTATATTGACAACGTGGAGCACGAGGCGAGACTGATGACGCTGCTGCTTGCGGGTACCGGAGCGGGTAAGAGCAGCGTGAACAGGCCTATCGATTTCATTATGGAGGATATCAGGCTGAGGGATGCTGAAAACCTGAAGCGCGAAAAGGCGTGGAAGGATGAGATGCTGCGCAAGGGTGCCAACAAGGATAAGCGCAAGAGACCTGAAAACCTGATTATCCAGGAGATTGATGCGGATATGACGAACCCGGCTTTCGTGATGAGAACGGCTGAAGCGCAGGAACATTTCCTCTATACTTCGCTCAATGAGCTAGACCAGTTTGATGCGCTCAAGGGTAGCGGAAGTCAGCAGTTCCGTATCATGTGTCTGGCAGCCGACCCAGGTAATAAATACGGACAAACTCGCGTAGGAACGATGAGTGTTACTGAGCGTGTTACCATCCGGTTCAACTGGAATGCATCTACCACCATCCAGAAGGGTCAGCGTTACTTCTCTAAGGTTCTTACCGATGGTCCTATCAGCCGTATCAACTTCTGCACCATCCCCGAAAGGGAAATCGGCGAGGATATGCCTGTTTACGGAACTTATGATGAATCGTACCGTGAGGCGCTACGGCCTTACATCGAAAATCTGAACAAAGTAACGGGCCTGATTGAGTGTAAGGAGGCGTTTCAGCTTGCCCTCAAACTGAAGGATGAGAATGCTGAGTTTGCCCGGCTGTCGCAGGACAGGACGTTTGAGAATCTCTCGTTCCGTGCCAACGTCATCGCTTACCTGAAGGCGTGCGTGCTGTATGTAGCCAATGGTTGCAAGTGGGAGCCGGAGATTGATGAGTTTATCCGCTGGAGCGAGCAGTATGACCTGTACTGCAAGATGCGGTTCTTTGGCGACATGATTGCGAAGGAGAACTATACGGCGCAGAGGAGTTCGAAGCGTGGGCCTCAGAATCTTTTACAGATACTGCCCGATAACTTTACGGCTGCGCAGTTGCTTGCCATCCGGCTGGAGCATGGTTTGGATGCGAAGGGTACCGATATGATGATCAGGCAGTGGCTGCACCGGAATTATATCAGGCGGGCGTATCAGTATACGGGCAAGCGTGACAGTTGTGACAGTTGTGACAGTTTTGAGAAGCTTAAGTACCGCCACGACGGTATGGTTATTGAATCTTAAATTTATTTTTACTTATGCAGATAGTTTTAAAACGTATAGCGAAGAAGAAGACCTACACGATAGGTCGCCTTTACATCCTGAAGGATGAGGACGTGAAGAAGCGCACGATTGAGAGTGTGAACAAGTGCAGGGGGCTGAAGACGGTGTGCGAGGTGCCTGCGGAGAAGCTGAATGCAGACTCGTATTTCTGTGATACGCTGGAGCCGTGCTGGCGCAACCTTCTGGGTGTGGAGCTAAGTCCTGCCGAGGAGAATGTGCGGTTGGGGCGTGTATCGGGCAAGAAGGCGCAGAAGATGAAGGGCAAGACGGCGATACCTGAGGGTACTTATCCGGTGGTAATCAGCAAGTCGCCGAGTTTTAAGATGTGGTTGCCGCTGCTGTTGGGTGTCCCCAATTTTGAGGGCATCCGCATCCATGCCGGCAATTATCCCGATGATACGCAGGGCTGCATCCTGGTGGGTGAGAACCGAGTAAAAGGCATGGTTGTGAACTCCCGCATCTGGCTCCACCGCCTCATCAATGCCATTACCGCTGCGAGAGACAGGGATGAGAGCATTTGGATTACCATTGGGTAGTGAGTAGTGATTAGTGTTTAATTTTAATACATTTTTATATCATGGAAAAAAATTATAAAACAAAAAAAGAAGAGATGAAGAATGAAAAGACAGCAGGTAATGCTGTCGTGTTTGAAAACCCTGAATTCGGTAAGATTCTTACTCAGATAGATGAAAACGGGGAGCCTTTGTTCTGCGCGAAAGATGTCTGCAATGCGCTGGGGTATAAGAACCTATGGGCTGCCATTCAGCGACATGTTGATGACCCATACATCGCGAAACGCGATGTATGGGTAGTGACTGGCAAAAAGAAGGATGGAGTTGCTGCAAAACGACTCCAGCAGATGCTTTTCGTCAACGAGAGTGGATTCTATGCTTTGGTGCTCGGCTCCAAGCTTCCTACGGCGGTGAAGTTCAAGAACTGGGTTACTTCCGAGGTGCTGCCACAGATTCGCAAGACGGGCGGTTATATTCCGGTAAAGCAGGGCGAGAGTGATGAGGAGACGATTCGACATGCTGAAGAAATTCTCAGAGCTACACTCAAGGAGAAGGAGAATCTGCTGAAAAACCAGCAGGTGCAGATTGATCAGCAGAAGAAACTCATCGGAGAACAGGATACAGAGATTCGTCGGCTGAACGGTGTGGTGGACGAACAGGTGGTTTGCATCGCCAAGAACGGTGAGAACATCATCCAGTTGGAGAATCAGGTGGATCATCTTCTGCCGAAGGCGCTCTACACCGACAATGTGCTCAACTCTGTTTCCTGCTATACCACCACGCAGATAGCGAAGGAGCTGGGTATCACGGCACAGGAGTTGAACCGCCAGCTCTGTGCCCTTCATATCCAGTACTACCAGAGCGGCCAGTATCTGCTCTATGCTGATTATGCCCACATGGGCCTGGCGAAGAGCCGCACCCGCTACTCTACCCTCCCCGACCCTCACTGCGATGGGGCACAGGAGAAACTGGGCACCGCCTATACCCACACCTACCTCGTATGGACAGAAAGAGGAAGGAAGTTCATACATCTAAAGGTAAAGAAGGGCCTTATTCGATAAAAAGGCTGGGGACCAGCGATGGAATCGCTGGGGACGGGGGCAGGAAGGAGGAAAGCCTCTTCCTGCCCTTTTGCACCCTCGTTCCCTAAAAAAAGGGGAGAAAAATTTGGTAGTTAGTGAATAAAGCCGTAACTTTGCATGCTCTTAAGCAGAATAAAGGAAATAGATTAGTAATTAAAAGCAAATATGAATAATCATACGACATCAATAACGACAAACAAGAAACATCACTACCGGGAACTGCTAGCTATCGGCATTCCTATCATCATAGGACAGCTGGGTACCATCATCCTGGGATTTGCTGATACGCTGATGATAGGCCATCACAGTACACCCGAACTGGCGGCTGCCGGACTGGTGAACAATATCTTCGGTCTCGTTTTCGTATCCTATATGGGATTCACCTACGGACTCACTCCTATCATCGGACGGCTCTACGGCGAGGAACGGACCGACTGCATCGGACAGAAAGTGCGCAATGCCTTCTGTGCCAACATGCTGACGGGCATCATCTTCACCCTCGCCCTCATTGTGCTCTACCTGAATCTGGGGCGCATCGGACAGCCTGAAGAGCTGCTCTCGCTCATCCGTCCTTACTTTCTGGTTAACCTCGCCTCGGTGCTCTTCATGGGCATCTTCTTCACGATGAAGCAATTTCTTGACGGACTCGGACAGACCAAGGTGGCGATGTGGGCGATGATTGGCGGCAACATAATCAATATCCTGGGCAACTGGGTACTGATTTACGGTGTGGCGGGGTTCCCGGAACTGGGTTTGCTGGGAGCCGGTATTTCGACGCTGGTGAGCCGCATTCTGATGGCGCTGGCGATGGTGTGCATGCTGATGACGGGCAAGAATCTTGGGGAATACAGACGCGATATTCTGCACAGTTCTCTGACCAAGGCTGACTTCAGGGAGATGAACCGGTTGGGCTGGCCTGTGGCGCTGCAGCTGGGCATGGAATCGGCTGCCTTCACGCTGAGCTGTGTGATGGTGGGCTGGCTGGGAACCATTCCGCTGGCGGCTCATCAGGTGATGATTACCCTCTCGCAGCTCTTCTATCTCGTGCTTTCGGGCATGGCGGCTGCGCTGGCTATCCGCGTGAGCCATTTTATGGGGCAGAAGGACTACGGGGCAGTTCGCCGCAATGCCTACGACGGGTTCCGGCTGAACCTGCTGTTCTCGCTGTGTATGGGTTTGCCGGTGTTCCTGCTTCGCCATCAGATAGGTGGCTGGTTTAATGATAATGTGGAGGTGCAGGCGTATGTGGCTACGCTGATTATCCTGATGATGGTATATCAGTTTGGCGACGGACTGCAGTATACCTTTGCCAATGCGCTGCGTGGCATCGCCTGTGTGAAGCCGATGGTGCTCTATGCCTTCATCGCCTATTTCGTCATCTCCTTGCCTCTGGGCTACACCCTGGGGTTCCCTTGCGGCCTAGGCATTCTGGGCATCTGGATCGCCTTCCCGTTTGGTCTGACCATAGCGGGAGAAATGTATCGCAGAAGATTTGAGAAGGAATTGAAAAAGATTGAAAAAGAAAAGTAAAAAAAGAAAAGTATAAAAAGAAAGAAAAGAGAAAAAGAAGATTGAAAAAGAAATAAATGTACGAAAAAGGCTCCTGCAAGTGTTGCAGGAGCCTTTTTTATTGTTATATGCTAACTCTGATAAATGATTCTTATTCAGCAGTTTGCTCAGCACGATCATCTACGTTCTCACCCTCTGTAGGAGCGAGAGTAGCCTTGAAATCGGTGATGCCGTACTTAGCAAGAATGTTGTACCACTGGAGGAGCTTCTTGATATCGCTGTCATGAACACGGTCGCGATCATAGTTAGGAAGAACCTCAGCAAAATAAGCGTGGAGCTCAGCAACAGGCGCCTTCTTGTAGTTGAAAGTGCTAGGCTTGCCCTCTTCCTTCTTGCTTACGCTGTCGAGCACTTCCCAGAGTGGCACCTCATCAGCGTCTGTATACATAGCGATGTCACCAAGGCTTGTTACGCGGTCGGTAGCGAAAGCTGGGATACGCTTGTGAGTCTCATCGAGTGTTTCTACGATGAGGTTTCTGTTACCTCTTGATACCAATTTATAAAGGCCTGGTTTGCCTGCAATTGAAAGGATTGTTTCCATTGTCTTTTCTGTTATTCTTTATTATTAATGATATCCAATAATTTCCTTACCTGTGCTTCGATATCCTGCTCGCCATCGTTCACGATTTCGAAATCGGAGCGGGCTGCAAGCTCTTCCTGCGGCATGACGGCATCTATCCACTGCTGCGCCTTCTCTGCCGGGATATGGTCGCGCTGCATGATGCGCTGGATGCGGACCGGGACGGGAGCCGTTACGCAGACCACGAAATCGAGGTGGATACGGCGGTAGAAACCGCTATCGAAGAGGATGGCACTCTCCATCCACTCATAGCTGCTCTGCTCGAAATCGCGCGCCACAGCCGGATGAACCACATCGTTGACAGCCTGCTTGTTAGCCTCGCCAGCCAACAGAAACTGAGCCAGCACGGGCTTCTGCAAAACGCCCTCAGCACTGTAAACCTGATCGCCCACCAGCTTCTTCAAACCAGCCTGCAAGCGGGCATCGGTGCGCATGAGCCGCTTAGCCTCATCATCACAGTCGTAAACCCTGATGCCCTGTTTCTCTAATATCCGGCACACATAGCTCTTTCCGCTACCTATACCGCCCGTTATAGCTATCTTCATCACGATGAATTATTAACTGTAAATTATAAATTACTAATCATCATTTCATCATTGCTGTTCCAGCAGATAATCTACCATTTCCAGTTCGAGATGCGCCTTGCTCACCGAGCGCGGCACGCTGCGCAACTGGAGTTTGCACTTGTCAGAAGGGTTGTTAACCAGATCGTTATAATCTACTACCACCTTAAACTGGCTCGGTTTGATGGTTCTGAAGAGGCTAGCTCCGATGGTGAATCTTACCGCCACTTTAGATGGAAAGGTACGGAGCACCATGTTATCAGGCATGTTGATGGCCGTAACAGGCACATCGACCGACTCTTCGGTAAGCACATCAGGATATACCGCCAGACGCACCATCCGAGGCACAATCTTCATGCCACGTATCTTCTTGATAGGTACGCTGCGATGAATGGTATCCTGCAGGTTGCGCATGTTGAACGGCTCGATTTCTACCGATTGCAACTCATCGAGCTGCTTCTTGTTGGCATAAACCGTAACCGTAGACGGCAGAAATTCGGTATGCGCCAGATAATAGCTCTTGCTGGTTGTAATCTTACCTCTGAACACTACAGGCACTCGCTTGGAAGAGCCGTAGGTGAAGAAGAAATCGAATTTTGCCGGCTTGATGGAGAGCAGTTTGGTAGAGCCATAGAGCTGGGATGCCACCTGTTTCTGCACATCAGCCATCGGAATCTGTCCCGTTCCCGTTTCTTCGTCGGCATAATTGGCAAACCGGAATGTGAGCGGATGAATCTTGCCTCCGTAAGCATAGGTAACGAGTGTGAATCCCTTATCGCGCACCGTAATATGCACGGTATCAGTGAGTTCGCCGGTTATCACCGCATTGCGGGGCACGCCCGTTAACTGCACAGGAATATTGAATTCTCTCTCTGTAGTCTCATTGAGCGTCATCATCAGCCAGAAGATGCCGCTGAGAGCGAGAAAGAACAAAAAAATCAGAAACTCCTTATTCAGACCACTGAACAGGAAGTTTCTGACAGCTTTTAATATGCTCTTGATACTACGCATTAGGTGTCTGACTAGCTGCATCAGCAAACACGTAGCCCTTAGCTACAGTGATTACCACGCCACGAGCTATCTCAACATCAACGGTATTAGCCTCGAGGTTAACACGCTTAACTGTGCCGTAAACTCCGCCGCCTGTAACCACCTTGGTACCCTCTGCCAAAGCATTCTGGAACTTGCGGATTTCCTTCTGCTTCTTCTGCTGAGGACGGATCATAAAGAACCACATGATAGCGAAAATAGCTACCATCATGATGAGAAAACTCATGCTGCTACCACCGGCAGCTGCTTGCAATACTAAATTTGTCATGTCGTTAAAAGTATTATCTATTATTATTTATGTTCTACATATAAAAGGTGTGACCAGCAAGAAAGGCCTCCGTTATTTACTCACCCTCGCCCGGAGCGCGATGAATGCGCGGACGACGGCCGGCTGGGTGCTGGTTGTCTGGGCGCTGTTTGCCGGCATGTTCACCGTGCTGTGCGTGCTGCTTGCGCTCAGGCATCTCCTTCTGGATGAGGTTGCGGCTGATGAGCTCGCGGCAGATGTTGTCGATCATACCGTTAACATAACCGCCGCTTCGAGGAGTGCTGTATGCCTTGGCAAGTTCTACATACTCGTTGATAGTGACGGTAGCCGGGATGCCAGGGAAGTTCATAACCTCAGCGATGGCAATCTGCATGATAATTACATCCATATAGGCAAGACGTGAGAAATCCCAGTTGCGCAAAGCCTCGCTCATATAGCGCTGGTAGGTATCGCAGTTGAGGATGGTAGCACGGAAGAGCTTGCGTGCAAACTCTCTGTCTTCAGCATCCTTGTATTCTGGCAGCAATTCCTGCTTGGCCTTAGCATTCGGGTTGAAACGCTTGATAGTCTTCAATACGAAAGTATCTATGATATCCTTGTCATCGTTCCAGTAGAGGCTCTTCTCCTCAAGGAATGCATCAAGATCTTCATTATTCTGAATGAACAGCTTGTAGATGCGACGCCATACCTCGCGGTCGCGGCTGTACTCGTCGAGATCGGCGAGTTCCTCATCAATAGCACCGCTGATATAATCAGCATAGAGATCGCTAGACGTAATCGCAGTATACAGTTTGCGCACCATTTCGATATCCTCATCCCAGTTGGAATGCTTTACATCTATCCATTCGAGCAGCATCTTGTTCTCTTCGAGCTGCAGAGCGAACTTATTGAATGCGAAACGTGGTGAAGGTTCCTGCTCACCCTCTCTCTTGGCACGAGCTACATCTACATCGTAGCGCTTGCGTGCCTCCTGGGTGATGGCAACGATGAGCTGCAACATGTAGTTGTACAAATCGTATGACTTGGAGAGACTAAACATCAGCTCCTTCTCAGCGTTATCCATGTTATGATCGCTGTTTTGATAGTATGCGTAGGTTAACTGCACAATCTTACGTCTTATCAAATCCCTATTAATCATTCTCTAATGTTTTTAAAAGATTCATTTATTAAATTACCTAATACGCTTGCAAAAATACACATTAAATAGGTAATAGACAAGAAAACGGGCAAAAATTTCAGTTTATTTAAGCAAAAAAGTGTATTTTCCTTAATTTTTCTGCATATAGAACATGTTTTTCAATAAAAAGTTTGCTCATTCCAAATAATTTTCGTAATTTTGCACCCGCTTTAAGCAAAGCTAATCCGTGTGATGGCGAGTTAAGGCACATTTTTATTAATAACTTAATTTAGAGTAACACAAAATGAAAGAGATTAATGTAACAGGTCAGAAGCGTACAGACCTTGGCAAGAAAGCTTCTAAGACATTGCGTAAGGAAGGTTTGATTCCATGTAACCTTTATGGTGAGAAGAGGGGCGAGAACGGTGCTCCTGAGGCTTTGTCATTCGCAGTTCCATTCGCTGAGTTGCGTAAAATCATCTACACTCCTCATGTATACGTTATCAACCTCATCATCGACGGTGAGAGCCACACTGCTATCATGAAGGAGATTCAGTTCCACCCAACAACAGACGCTCCTCTGCACGTTGACTTCTACGAGGTTAACGACCAGAAGCCTATCACTATCGGTATTCCAGTTAAGTTGACAGGTCTTGCACAGGGTGTACGTGATGGTGGTCGTATGAACCTCTCTATCCGTAAGATCAACGTTACAGCTCCTTACCAGGTTATCCCTGAGCACCTCGATATCGACGTTACAGAGTTGAAGATCGGTAAGAGCATCAAGGTAGGTGACCTCTCATTCGAGGGTCTCGAGTTGGCTACAAGCAAGGCTGTTGTAGTTTGCTCTATCAAGATGACACGTAACGCTCAGCTCGCAGCTCAGGCTGCTGAGGCAGAGGCTTAATCACTGAGTCATCTAGAGATTTTACGAACCTGAGTAAAGCATTATCAAACATTGGATAAATATTTGATTTGTGGGCTTGGTAACCCTGGCGATGAATACGCCGACACCAGGCACAACACAGGATTTATGGTATTGGACGCTTTTGCTAAAGCGTCCAATATTCATTTTGAGGATAAGCGATATGGCTTCGTAGCCGAGACTACGCTTAAGGGAAGAAAGATTTTCCTGCTCAAACCTACCACATTCATGAACCTCAGCGGTAATGCGGTAAGATATTGGCTGAATCAGGAAAAGATTGACCAGAGCCGACTGCTGGTTATCAGCGATGAGCTAGCCCTGCCTCTGGGTGCTTTCCGACTGAAGGCGAACGGCAGCAACGGCGGCCATAACGGATTGGGACATATCCAGCAGCTTATCGGTCAGAACTATGCCCGCCTGCGCATGGGCATCGGCAACGATTATCCACGTGGCGGCCAGATAGACTGGGTGCTGGGCAAATATACTGAGGAAGACATGAAGCAGCTGCAGCCGGTCATCGACCTGGGTGTAGACATCATCAAGAGCTTCGTATTGGCTGGTATTGACATCACCATGAACCAATACAATAAGCTAGGAAAGAAATAATCATGAAGGAATCAGCAAGAATAGACAAGTGGCTCTGGGCTGCCCGCATTTACAAGACCCGCAGCATTGCTGCCGATGCCTGTAAGAATGGCCGCGTCATGGTGGGAGGCGTAACGAGAAAGCCTTCCTTCATCATCAAGCGTGGCGATGTGGTGAGCGTAAAGAAAGCCCCTATCACCTACTCTTTCGAGGTTCTCGACTGCATAGAGCAGCGCGTAGGCGCCAAGATGCTGTATGGTGTCTATAAGAACGTAACCGACCCTAAGCAATACGAGCTCCTGGAGATGAGCCGCATCAGTGGATTCGTAGACAGAGCAAGAGGCACTGGTCGCCCAACTAAGAAGGAACGCCGAGCCCTGGACGCCTTCGTAGATCCAGCCATGTTTGGATTTGACGAAGAAGACTGGGACGAAGATGAAGAATAAAATAAAACTCCCCCTACACTTCAAAGAGTATAGGGGGAGTTTTATTGTGTAGTCATAATTATTTTCCTTTCTTTCTTACTTTGCAAAGATACAACATTTTAAGATACGATGCAAGAATATTGGGATAATTATAGCTAAAAACATACGAAATAGAAACTTATATGTGATATTTGGCTGCTTATTTTGAAATAAAGCTTAAAATATTTGGAGCGAATAGAGAAAAAACATACCTTTGCACCTAGTAAAAATGATAGAATCAGCATACACACTGATAACTAATCATGCTTTAATGAGCATTATATACTATTAATTTAAAATATTAGAGATTATGAAAAAATTATTCGTTATGGCAGCTATGGTGCTGTCTTCAGTAGGTGCTTTCGCACAGCAGGCTGCAGGTACAACAACTATTCAGCCTAAGGTTGGTTTGAACGTTTCAACTATCGCTGACGGCGATTGGAAGGCAGGTTTCGCAGCCGGTGCTGAATTGCAGTATCAGGCTACAGACAAGTTAGGTCTTGCTGTTGGCGCTCTCTACTCTGCTCAGGGAACAAAGTCTGATCACGTAACTTGGACTCCAGGATATATCAACGTACCTGTAACATTGAACTACTATGTAGCTCAGGGTCTCGCTCTCAAGGCTGGTATTCAGCCAGGTTTCATGGTAGGTAAGGATGATATGCCTGACGAGCTTGTTAAGACATTCGACCTTTCTGTACCAGTAGGTCTCTCTTATGAGTATTCTAACCTTGTATTCGATGCTCGCTACAACATCGGCTGCACAAAGGTATTCAAGCACTCAGACAAAGGTTACAACAACGTAATCCAGATTACTGTAGGTTACAAGTTCGCTCTCTAATCGAGAACTCTTGACAAGACAAAATAACAATCCCCGTTCTTCATTACGAAGAGCGGGGATTTTTTTTCTCGTCATATCTGTTTGAAATAAGCCTCACGTAAACATTGAGTGAGGCTTACTATCGTTTTAAATGAAGTTTTTCTAGAACATTCTGCCGCCTGGACGACCACCGCCAAAACCGCCATTGAATGGACGGCCATGGAAGTTTGGACGGCCACCAGGACCTTGAGGTCCACCCTTGCGGGCATCCTTGCCTCCGAAGAGATTCAGGCGGTAAATCACGTGCAGCATCGCATAGCTGTTGATGGCATTATACTCCGTATCCGTACGGGATGTAGCAGAAATGGCACGAGAGAAGGTGCTCTGCTGGCGGAGAATATCGTAGAACTGCAGCATGATGGTAAGAGGCTTGCCCTTCAGGAAACCCTGAGAGAGCTGCGCATTCCATACAAACTCATCCGTATTCATGCTGCTGTCGCTATAACCGCGGCGGCTGCTGATAGAGAGGCTTGAGTTCAGACTGGTGCCCCAAGGCGCTGTAAGCGTCATGCTTGGTCCATAAGAGAACTGCCAGGTATTGAGGTTGCTGTTTGGCTGCAACTTGTTTGTAGCATGGTTATAATTCAATGTTCCATCGAGCGAAAGCTCCAGCCAGTTGTTGCGATAGCTGAAAGAGAGGCGCTCTCTCCAAGTAGTACTGCGGGTGGTATTCTTCTGGGAATCAGACTGCTTGTCGAGACTCAGATAACTCACGTAGTTGTTGTAACCCAAGTAGGTGTCGGTATTCAAGTTCCATACACCGGCACTATCGATAGAGCAGTTGAACATAAAGGCTCCCATCACATTCCAGTTGCCATTGATATTCTCAGGTCGGGTGATTCTACCACCAGTCTTCTCATCGTAGGTCACCTTGTTGCTGATGCTATTGTTGGTGGTAGAGAAGTTGATGAAGGTCATGACACCCTTGTTATGGTTCTGCACGAAATTGTTGTAGAACAATCGGAAGTTCTGGGTGAACGATGGCTTCAAACCAGGGTTACCCTTCGAGATGTTCAGCGGGTCGCTGTTATCTGTGATATCAAGCAACTGAGAGATGCTTGGCTGAGAAGTGGTACCACGGTAGTTCACACGCAGGTTGCTCATCTTTGAGAAGCGATAACGGAAATCGAGGGTTGGACTGATATTCGTCACCGTGCGGACGGTATCCTTATGATTGCCCATATAATCGTAGATGAAGTTGGAGCGCTGTGGCTGAATCATTACACCGAAGTTGAGATTATATTTGCTTCGGATGAATCGCATCATCACCTGGATATCATGAGTATAGTTCTTATACTCAGAATACTTACTCAAATCCTCATCCTTGTAATTGCCAAGCTGACCGGCAAACGGATTCAGGTAACTATCCCAACCACGATATTCATGATCTCCTGTCATCGCATACTTGCTGAAATCGTAGGTGCTGCGGTCGCTCTTGGAGTAGCTGTAAGTAAACTTATAGCTGAACTGCAGGAAGGTAGCCTTCCAGAGTGGCTCACTATAGGTCAACTGGCCCGCATAACTGTAATTCTTCGAAGGAGTCAGGTTATAGCGGTTGGTCTGATAAGTAGAATCCTTACCCTCCGCTGTCTGTACGAGATAGAGCTTGGCATTGTTGAGCGAGATGCTCTTGCTGTCATTATCCGTATATTTGGCATCCATACGCAAGGTGATGTTGCGTCCCTTGTTGCCCAACTTGCGGTTCACCTGCAGCATACCCCTGATATTGTTATTATCAGAATAGGTGATTCCGTTAGTCAACTGACTGTTCACCATTGCCCCAGCCTTGTCCAATTCATCAATACCTTCCTCAGAAAGAGGGTCTTTGGTGGTAATGGTATAAGGATCCTTGTTGTAAGAAGCCGACTGGCTGCCACTCAATCCATCGCTGGTACTCCAGGAGATGGAAGGACGGAAGAGGATATTGGTCATAGAGTCTGGCATCCACTCCAAGCGGATGTTGCCGTTCCAGCTGTTGTTGCGGGAGAAATTCTGAGTCAAGCTGTTGCTGAACGAAGAGCTGCTACCCATGAAGTTCTCGCTGGAACGACGGCTCCAAATATCGCCATCGCTGTGATTCCAGCGAAGTGAAGTATTGAACTTGAATTTATCTTTCAGTTCATAATTATAGTTAGCACCTATCATCTTGCTGGCATTCAAACCGTTAGCACCTCCGAAACCTCTACCGGGGCCACCGCCTCCGAAACCACGGTCGCTGGTGTTATTGGCATTGGCAAAGAGCATGAATCGGCTGTTATTAGAGAAATAACCGCCCATACCACGCATGTTATAGCGGCTCTTGTTGCCCACGCCCAGGTCGATATTGGAAATCAGACCCTTATTCATACCCTTCTTGACACCGAAGTCGAGCACGGTCTGCTCCTCACCATCATCAATACCGGTCACCTTAGAGAGATCACTCTTCTCATCGTATGCCTTGATTTTCTCGATGATGCTGGTAGGCAGGTTCTTCAGGGCAGTCTTGGTATCACCGGTCATAAACTCCTTGCCGTCTACCAGAATCTTCTTTACCTCCTTACCATTAATCTTGATGGTACCGTCATCGCTCACCTCTGCACCCGGCAGACGCTTTACGAGTTCCTCAACTACCGAGCCTTCCGGTGTGCGATAGGCAGAAGAATTGTACACGAAAGTATCCTCCTTCAGAGTTACCTTCTGAGCCATAGCTGTTACCACTGCGCCTTTCAGCATGATAGCCTCAGCACCCAGCACAATCTTACCCATAGCCAGATCCTTGTTATCAAAAATTTGGATACGCTTCATGGTAGACTTGTATCCTACGCTCGAAATCTTGAGCAGATACTTGCCATTAGCCGGAGCGGTGACGTGAAAGAGTCCGTTCTCATTACTGATGGCACCAGCCACATACGTGCTGTCGCTCTTAAGCAATTGAATAGTTACCTGCTCAATGGCCTCCTTGGTATCGCGGTCGGTAATCTGACCGGATATCAGTCGCTGCTGAGCAAAGGATGCTATTGCCATCAACAGCAGCAGCATCGTCAGAATCGATTTTTTCATTCTTATTTTTATTTGTTATTATTTTCAACTATGAGTGTTTTCACACATAATCGCTATTATTATTATCATTTTTTGTTACTCGATTGTTTTGACGCATTAAATACACCAAGGTTTAATGCATTCTGAGATAAAAAAACGCAAATTTAGCAACTTTTTTTTTGTATTGTCTCCATTTTAGTGTATCTTTGCACAAAAATTAATACGTTAGAATGTTATGGAACAAAGAGTAATCATATCAACCCAACTGGAAAGCGAACTGGCAAGTGCACTTTCTGAGTGTGAGCACGACAAGCTTTTTGTGCTTACAGATACTACGACATTGGAACTATGCATGCCTGTATTGCAGAGTTTTTACTGCATGAAGGAAGCCCATATCATCACTATTCCGGCTACCGACAGCCATAAAGACATCGACAGTCTGATGATGGTATGGAAAGGACTGCAGGAGGGAGGAGCTTCACGCCACTCCTGTATGATTAATCTGGGCGGCGGCATGATAACCGACCTGGGTGGCTTTGCTGCCAGCACTTTTAAGAGAGGTATCAACTTTATCAATATCCCTACCACCCTGCTGGCTATGGTAGACGCATCGGTAGGTGGAAAGACAGGCATCAACTTCGGCGGACTGAAGAACGAAGTAGGTGTGTTTAACGATTCTAAGTTCGTTATTCTCGATACAGAATTCTTAAAGACGCTCGATACAGAAAACATCTGTTCGGGCTATGCAGAGATGCTGAAACACGGACTGATTTCTACAGAAGCAATGTGGGAAGAACTGGTCTGTTTCAACCTCGACAAGCCTGATTTGAAGCAGTTGCAGCGCATGGTAGGCGACAGCGTGAAGGTAAAGGAGCGCATTGTAGAGCAGGATCCGCACGAGCAGGGCATCCGCAAGGCGCTGAACCTGGGCCATACTTTCGGTCATGCATTCGAGAGTTGGGCATTGAAGCGCAAACCTATCCTGCATGGTTATGCAGTGGCATTCGGTCTCATCCCTGAGCTCTATCTGAGTGTTGCCAAAACCGGATTCCCTACTGAGAAGATGCGCCAGACCGTAAACTTCATCAAGGAATTCTATGGTTCACTGGATATTACCTGCGATGACTATGATGAACTGATAGAACTGATGCATCATGACAAGAAGAACCAGAATGGCATCATCAACTTCACGATGCTGGGCGGCATAGGCGATATCCGTATCAACCAGACTGCTACGATAGAAGAGATCAAGGAAGCACTCGATTTCTTCAGAGAAGGATAATTCAGCTAAAGAATCTTTCTTCAGAGAATCTCTTTAAAGAAAGATAGCACGCTTCGGCTTTCCGGTTTCGGTAAGCGGAAGATGCTCTACATGAAGGAATTCCCTTGGAATCCAATATTTATGATCAGATAAGAGGCGGCGAACAGTCGCCTCTACTTTTTTCATATCCTCATCTTCCGTCAAGAGGACAGCAATTTCTCCAAACTTCCCGTCTTTCTTCTTGGCTATCATGAAAGGTTTTTCAAGATAAGGCTTCAACAGAGCCTCAACCTCTTCTATCTGTATCTTGATGCCTCCGCTGCAAATCACATTGTCTTTTCTGCCTTTGATGCGAAAACGGAGTTTTTCCACCTTATTATATATATAGGATTCTATTTCCACAATATCATTCGTCATCAGGGGTTCAGCACAGACCTGCGGAGCTTCTATTACCAGACATCCTTCATCGGTCTGACTGATTTTCACACTATCGAAAGGCTGGTACCATTCGCTGGCCTCAGCACCGTTAATTCTTCTCAGGGCAATATGCGAGAGCGTTTCGGTCATTCCGTAGGTACTCCAGATGGCAATATCGCCGGGAAGAGCCTTCAGATTCTGTTCGAGAGCCTCATCTATGGCCCCACCACCGATAATAAGATGACTGATGCGGCAGAGACGAGCCCGCTCTTCAGGAACCTGCAGGGTGTTATAAACCTGCATCGGGACCATCGCAGCGAAGGTAATCTCTTCATTTACATCTTTCAAAGGATGCCCACTTGGGTAAACTGAAATAAGATGGAGATGGCGCTCTATACTCCGCACCACCACCATCTTACCTGCAATATAATCGAGCGACATGCAGAGCAGGGCGCTATCACCAGGTTTCAATCCCAGGAAATCACAAGTGATGCGGGCCGAGTTGAGCATCCGCTTTTTCTCAACCAACATCGGTTTAGGCTTGCCTGTAGAACCACTTGTATGAACAAGCACCCGGTCGCTACCGTTATTCCATTCTGAAAGGAATTCTTCTAAAGTCATTTTACTACAAACAGTTTGTCACCACGAATCTCCAAAGGCATCGGTATATTATCAGTAAAGAGCTGACCGGTGCCCAAGCCTTGCGGCATCTTAACATTAGGACCATATACTTTAGCTGCATAATGAGCAATAGCATTCAGACCGATATTACTCTCAAGAGCAGAAGTAATCCAACTGCCGATACCGCGCTGGTTAGCCAGTTCTATCCACTCGTTGCATCCATAGATTCCACCATGAAGTGAAGGCTTGAGGATGATATACTGAGGACGGACCGTATCGAGCAAAGCCTGCTTCATACTCCGGACATTCACACCAATCAACTCCTCGTCTAGGGCGATAGGAAGCGGTGTTTCGCGACAGAGCTGGGCCATCTTAGGCCACTGATGCTGCTTGATAGGCTGCTCTATCGAATGAATGTCATATTTAGCCAAAGCCTCCAGCTGACTCATTGCATTCTCCGGCAAAAAGCCACCATTGGCATCTACACGCAACTCAACCTGCTCCTTGGTATACACATCACGGATGCGCTTGATGAGATCGAGTTCCCTGAAAAAATCGATGGCACCGATCTTCAGTTTCACGCAATAGAAACCCGCCTGGAGCTTCTCCTCCAGTCGTGCCAGCATCTCCTCGTAGGTTCCCATCCACACCAATCCGTTGATGGTGATGCCCTCTTCTCCCCTACCGAAAGGAGAGTCGAAAAGTTCTGTCAGGTTCTCCATTCCGACAGGAACAGAAACCCCTTTCTGCTTCAACATTTCTGAAGAAGAAGATGCTCCTTCAGCAGGAACAATCTCCAAAAACTTCTTCGCTGCATCGAAGAACGAAGCGAAGGCTGTTTCCAAACCGAAGGTGATGCTAGGATAAGCACGAATCATATCGTAAGGAATGCGTCCCATCTGCTCCACCATCTGACAAACCTGTCGCAGGGTCATCTCATATTCCGGTTTGGCATCGCAACTGAGATCAGGGAGCGTAGCACACTCTCCCACTCCCTCTACTCCCGGCAATTCATCCGATGTAAGGGTGAGATAATAACTGTGTCTCGTGGTATATACGCCACGAGACGTGCCTACCGGCTGCTTGAAGTGGAGCGTGCGCTCCGAGATTTCTATCTTATACATTCTTTATATAATCTATATATCAATACAATTGAATTCTTCACTCTTCGTTCTTCACTTCCCCTACTTTTTCTGTTTCAATTCGTAGAGATCCTTGCGGCGGTCGCGAAGATTTCTTACAGCACCGTAGGTATGAAGCTCATTCAAGAGATTCAGGTCAACATCTGATACGAGAATCATCTCGGTATTAGGTGTTGCCTCTGAACGCTTGCCATCGTTAGGGAAAGCAAAGTCGCAAGGGGTGAACACGGCGCTCTGGGCATACTGGATATCCATGTTGTGAACACGTGGCAGGTTGCCCACACTACCCGCAATGGCAACATAGCACTCGTTCTCGATGGCACGCGCCTGTGCACAGACTCTTACTCGGGAGTAAGCATTCTGGGTATCGGTCATGAATGGCACGAAGAGAATCTGCATGCCATCCTCAGCCATTAATCTTGACAACTCAGGGAACTCCACATCATAGCAGATGACGATACCAATCTTACCGCAATCGGTATCAAAGGTCTGGATATGGCTACCACCACTCAATCCCCAGCACTTCTGCTCATCTGGTGTAACATGAATCTTCTCGTACATGTCTACGCTACCATCTCTGCGGCAGAGGAAGCCCACATTATAGAGGGAATCGTCCTTAAGATAAGGCATACTACCCGTGATGATATTGATGTTGTAACTGATGGCCAACTCGCGGAAACGGTCACGGATTTCTTCGGTATACTGCGCCATCTTTCGGATGCTCTGCGCCTCACCCAAATCATTGAAACGAGCCATCAAAGGCGCATTGAAATACTCTGGGAAGAGGATAAAATCGCTCTTGTAATCGCTCACAGAATCAACGAAGAACTCTACCTGTTCGAAGAGGTCATCCACCGAAGCGTATGGGCGCATCTGCCACTGTACCAATCCGATTCTTACGGTTGGCTTGCGGTCTACATAAGAATCCGTAGGTGGCTGATAATAGATGTTATCCCACTGCAAGAGGGTGGCGCAGTGTTCGCTCTCCTCATCACTAGGAAGATAGTTGCGGATTACGCGGCGCACGTGGAAATCATTGGAAAGCTGGAAGGTAAGAACCGGGTCATAGATTTCACGGTTTCTTACATGCTCGATATACTCCTTAGGGCGCATCTTATCGGCATACTTGTAATAGTTTGGTATACGACCGCCAAACATGATAGCCTTCAAGTTGAGCTTCTCGCAGAGTTCCTTACGATACTCATACATACGGCGAGCCAGGCGCAAACCACGATAATCAGGGTGGATAAATACCTCGATGCCGTAAAGAATGTTTCCATTAGGATCGTGGGTATTGAAGGTTTCATTACCCGTAACCTGAGCATAGGTATGATCGCCCTTCACCATATTATAATTGACGATGATAGAAAGCGCACAGCCCACAATCTTATCATCAACGATAATAACCACCTGACCCTCAGGGAAGATAGTAATGAGTTTCTTAATCTGTTCTTTTGTCCAAAATACATCTGAGTCTGCGTAAATACGCCTAAATGACTTGGCAAGCTGATCATAATCCTCCATACGGAGGTTGCGCATGCCTACCTTTTCGATTTTTCGAGTTGGTTCCATAACAACTGTATTTTTATTATTATCTAAATCTGGGTGCAAAGATACAGCAAATTATAGATACGACAAAGAGTTTTCGCAAATAATTGACATTTACGAAAACTCTTTTCATGTATTTTACACAAAGAGCGCGTTTACGCTTAAAATCAGATGCTAATATTTGGCAGTTTCCTGTGGAATCGCTTTATCATGATCATCCAGATAAAACAACTTCACAGGATGATACTTCTCACTTGCCACAGAATATTTATCCTGGCGATAACGGGTCAGGATGCCTCCTATCCCCAACATCGTATGAAAAGCCGAAAGACTCGTCTGTACCTGTTGAGTACGATGACCAGACAAAGTTTTCAGTATTCCCGGATATTGTTTTCCATAACCAGATGATGTCCAGATGATGAAAGGAACATGCAGCTCATAATCAGATGCCTTCGGGGCGGCGTGCAGAAAGAGGCGACGGTCATCATCAAAGATATTCTCTCCATGGTCGCTGGTATAGAGCATCGCCGATGTAGGTTGGCTATATACCCCATCCGTCTTTGCCTGAGTCTTCTCCCATTTCTGCAGACGTTCTACGATACCATGCAGGATATAATCGGTATACCGGATGGTATTATCGTATGCATTCAGCAGGTCACGCCGGTTCTCTGGCTTCGCTTCGCTCTTACAGTCAGGTTTAAAGAAAGCGAAATTACGGGGATAGCGCTCCTGGTAATTAAAGTGAGAACCATAAGTATGAAGTACCACGAAGAGTTTCCGATAACGGTATTGCTTGGATGAAGAAGCATCTGCCGCAGGCAATATCCCATCCAACTTCTGCAACAAATCACTATCATAATGATTATCTTTTGCAGAAGCACCTTCTTTCAGGAAGTAATGTTCATCAGCCTGTTCGCCAAGGAAATCAATAAAAGAATGATTAGGCAGCTGATTGCTGATAAATACGGTATGAAATCCCGCCTCCCTGAAAGCTGCCAGGATACCTTTCTCATGAAAGAGACGTTCGAAATCCTCTGCTGATGCAGCCGACAGGAGCATAGGAACACTTTTATGCGTAGTATTACTCTGGGTTGTAGCATCGGGAAAAGCTATGATTCCAGGAGTCTTGGAAAGCAAAGGATTGGTATCGCGCGGATAGCCATAGAGACTGAAATTGTGAGCTCTCGCCGTCTCTCCCACCACCATCATATACACTTCGGGAGCCTCAGCATCGTGCTCGCTCCTGGCATCAAACCTGAAATTTCTGCTTGCCTCCCTGTAATTCTCTGAAGCCGCATCACGCTCGAAAGCAAGATAGAGATTATAGCAAACGTTAACAGGATAAAGCTGGTTGCGTAAGCGATAATCATCTACAGCCACATAGCAAGCCAGCAGACAGAATAAACCGACAGCAGCTATCTCCAAAGCCCAACGACGCACTCGATGCTGGAGTTGAACCACTATCATCCCTTTCTTGCTGATATTGACAATGGCCAGAACCAGCAAAGGAAGATAAACCACAAAAACACCCACCACGGCAGGCAACAGATTATCAAGCAGTTCCTTCACCTCGCCAGGATTGGTAGTTACAAGATTCAGAAACATATCTACCGCTATCACTCCCGTCCCGAAGAGATAAAGCAATACCAGTTGGAAGGCAGCGAAAAAAACAAAAAGAAAAGCCCACCAGATCATCTTACCCGGGCATCTGGTTAACGAAAAGAACCACATGTAGAGTGCCAAAGGCAGCAACACATTGGCACCACAAGCCCAAGGAGCCAGACATTCAGTATAGCACAGAGCTATATTAGGCAACAACAATGCTACCACAGCATACCCGTAAAGGAATGCGCCCGATGACACCTTATTATATATATCCGTAAAACTGTTCATTCTACATTTTCATTAACACTTTAAAGAGCATTATCAAACTACATAAAGAGCATTATTACTAAAACGCTTCATTGATATTGAAGAGAAAACCAGACTGCCCCGACTTACCGAATCCATAATCCAGACGTACATTCACATTCTTCTTAAATTCCCAGCGATAACCTACACCGGCATTCGGCAAAATCTGTTTAGAGCGCAATGCCGAGAATTTCGGGAAGATGGTTCCTGCTCCAACCCACACTACGATTCCATTACGCTTCCATACATGTTGGCGCAACTCAACCGTAGCTTCCAGAGAATGTTTATCGCGATAACGGCCTTCATAATAGCCACGCATGGAATGAGTACCACCCAATTCAGCCATCATTCCCCACGAAGGATTGCCAAAGTTGAGGTTAGCCCCAATGTCCTCGGCAAGAACCGTTCCCTTACCCAGTCGCTGATAGGCATCAAAACGAAATGCCGTCGTACTGAAAGCATAATCATTTCCCATAAATCCAGGTCTGAACATCTGATTGATATTCAAACAGATACCACGATGTGGATTCGTAAGATTATCTCTGTTATCATATACCAGAGAAACGCCAGCTCCTACATTCCAAGTATGCTGATCCATGCCTTGCAGTAATTCCGGACGCTCAATATGTTTACCTATTACATAGTCATAACTCGCCATCGGTCCGATATAGAAATTATCTGCTACACGAAACAGGAAGCTAACTTCAGCCTGAGCCTGCCAACGCTTCATGTCACTCTTATTGGCATCGTTATCGCCCATCTCATAGCCTATTCCCCAAAAATCAGCGGGAAAAGAATAGAAATAAAGGTGATAATCGATGCGATATCTTCCTTTAGGAGCAATATGGTTACCACGGACACCCAACATATAGAAACCTACAGAACTGACATCACCATAAAGCGAGACATTAGAAGGAGGAAGAATACTGTCGTTCGGATCAGTACGGTATAGTCCTGCTGCCACCAATCCCAATCCAAACTTGGTATCAGAGGCATAATGAGGACCACCTATCACACTAAAATCGAAACGCTTATGCTTCTTGTTTTTGTTGGAATCATTAAAGTAGTCAAGAATCCGGTTCACCCATGATTTCCCGGCACGTAAAGCCATCGTATCCACCTTCTCTGCAGATGAGATACTATCGGTTACAGAAAGCTCAGAGGCATAGCTGCCCAATGCCAACATCATAATAAGTATTGTCAGAATATGCTTCATTTTGTTGATTTTATTATTTTAATACACTAATGCTACATTATCAATCCACAAGGTATTGCCTGGAGTTCCGATATAGGCTCCACCATCGGATGAGGAGAACTGAAGAATCAGATGAGTAGGTGTTTCGTTAGCACTCGCCCATCCTACTTCTTTTACCGGCACACTCTTACCCTTGCTGTTACGGGCATAGTCAGTGGAACGCAGTCCCATAGTAGCAGCCTGATAACCTGCCATGTGGCGGATATCGCCATAATGGATTGTATAGGTAGCATCTTCCACCCATCTATTGGTACTCTTTCCGAATCTGACTACCATCGTACCCACACGTTTAGCTGTTATATTTCCCTTAGCATCTTCATGCCGTTTCTGCAGATAGAGCACAACTATTGCATGATCTCGACCTGCAACCGTAGAGGCTCCGCTAAATCCATTCTGCTTGATACGATTGGCTGCATTAGGAAAAGAAGTCTTATAATCAAAGCGCAAAGCCTTAGGACGTGCGGTGAATGGTATACCCCAGTTGATGGCTTTAGGACCATCCTTGGTACTTGTTATCGGTTCACGAACATTACCCAGAAAGAGAGAACCGGCAGCCAAGACCTTGATATTGATGAGTCCCAGCACTTTTACTTTCTCAATATGGGTTACCAGTTTGGCACAATATCCACTACCATGTTTATCACGAAACACAGAGTTATTCGTCTTATAGATGCCCGATACATGTGCCAGGACATTAGAGGAACCCCAAGGCGAACCACCCTTATTGGTATAAGGAATATTACCATTGACAGTCATATTAGGTCCAACGGCATAAACTGTTTTCTGATTTCCTCCGATAATGCCTGATTCTTTGATATTCCTGACTACCCAGTGGTCCATATTACCATATTTAAAAGGAACCACCTTTCCCTGTCCCTTAACGGGAAGGCACGGCAAGGTAGCAACCGCCATAACGATGCCTGATATTATTATTTTCTTCATATCTGTTTCTTTTATATATCATTAAGGCTGCAAAGATAGAAAAATATTTTCTAGTTTTCAGTTTTCTTCGACATAAAGCATAAAAAATTAAGAAATAATAATATATTTACTGCATTTTAATTGCCATAAAACAAAAAAGTCCTGCATTTGCTGTTATAAACAAATACAGGACTCCTGATTCAATATACAAAACAGAATCTCTTGCACCGGTTACAATAGAGACATGCACCGGTTACAATAGAAACATGTTCCGATTACTCCAAAAGCTATTATCGGTTTGAATACATATTATCATAATACTTCTGATAATCACCAGAGGTTACATTGTCCATCCATTCCTGGTTCTCGAGATACCATTTCACGGTTTCCTCGATACCCTCCTCAAACTGGAGAGATGGCTCCCAGCCGAGTTCCTTCTGCAACTTTCTAGAGTCAATAGCATAACGCATATCGTGACCCTTTCTGTCTGTTACATAAGTGATGAGATCCAAATCCTCGCCTTCCTTTCTGCCGAGCAATCTATCAACAGTCTTGATTACCACCTTGATGATATCGATATTCTTCCACTCGTTGAAACCGCCGATGTTATAGGTCTCGGCAATCTTACCCTTGTGGAAAATCATATCGATGGCACGGGCATGATCTACTACATACAACCAGTCGCGCACGTTCTCACCCTTACCATATACTGGCAATGGCTTGCGATGACGGATATTATTGATGAACAGCGGAATCAACTTCTCTGGGAACTGGTATGGACCGTAGTTGTTAGAGCAGTTGGTCACGATGGTAGGCATACCGTATGTATCGTGGAAAGCACGGACGAAGTGGTCTGAGCTTGCCTTGGATGCAGAGTATGGAGAGTGAGGATTATACTTGGTAGTCTCTACGAAGAACTCCTCGCCATAAGCCTCGTGGTTCTTATCGCTGGATGCCTTGGTAGTGAAAGGAGCAGGAACGCCCTCAGGGTGAGTCATCTGCAATGCACCGTAAACCTCATCAGTAGAGATGTGGTAGAAGCGCTTACCCTCGTATCCTTCAGGAAGACTCTCCCAGTAAATCTTTGCCGCCTGGAGCAGAGACAAGGTTCCCATCACGTTGGTCTGAGCGAAAGTGAATGGATCCTTGATACTTCTATCTACATGGCTCTCGGCAGCGAGATGGATGATGCCATCCACCTTGTAGTCCTGCATCAGTTTCAACATCAGGTCGAAATCACAGATATCACCCTTAACGAAAGTATAGTTAGGTTTGTCCTCGATGTCCTTGAGGTTAGCCAGATTGCCTGCGTAAGTCAACTTGTCGAGGTTGATGATGTGATACTCAGGATATTTGTTCACGAAAAGTCTTACTACGTGTGAGCCGATGAAACCAGCACCGCCCGTGATAATGATATTCTTCATTTCAATTAATAATTTATAATTAATAATTATTTTGCTGCCGCCAATTCAGCGATGCACTTCTTCAAACTGTCAGTCCAGTATGGCACCTTAAATCCGAAAGTCTGCTTCAGCTTACTCTTGTCAAGTACAGAGAAGTGAGGACGCTTCACTGGGCTTGGGAACTCCTCGCTGTAGCAAGGCTGTATATCGCAAGTATTTCCGCTCAGTTCGCAGATAATCTTAGCGAAATCAAACCAAGAGCAGACACCCTCATTAGAGAAGTGGTAGATGCCCGTCTTATCCAACTGGTCAGTTTCGATGATATGTGAGATGACAGCAGCCAGGTCGCCAGCATAAGTTGGAGTACCCACCTGGTCGAAGACCACCTTCAGGGTGTCGTGGCTTGCCGTGAGACTCTGCATGGTCTTCACGAAGTTCTTACCCCACTGCGAGTAGAGCCATGCTGTACGGATGATGATATGCTTGCATCCTGTAGCTTCAATACTCTTTTCGCCTGCAAGTTTCGTTTTACCATATACCCCCAAAGGATTCGTTTCCCAATCTTCACGGCAAGGTATATTCTTATCGCCCTGAAAAACATAGTCGGTAGATACATGAATTAAAGCACCATCTATCTCCTTCATAGCCTGTGCCAAATTTCCCGCAGCAGTATTGTTGAGCAGATTAACCAGATCGTAATCTGTTTCAGCCTTATCTACGTTGGTATAAGCAGCGCAGTTAACAATTACCTGAATATCATTCTCCCTCACCTTTTCTCGGATAGCGTCAAGATTGGTGATATCCAGTTTTTCATAGCCTTCAGCCACATCGGTGAAGACAAACTTGTGATTGCTTTTTTGGGCACAGATTTGCATTTCATGTCCCAATTGACCATTAGCGCCTGTTACTAATATATTCATTGTTTTAATATTTTATTCAATATAATATTTTAAAGTCTACTTACCATTTCCCTCTACACATGAAGAAAACTGATTTTTTCTCTCGAAATCTATTTCCTACTACCTATATATATAAATCCATTCATCTATATATAAATATGTGGCAAAGGTAAAAAAAAAAATTGGGTTGACCAAAAAAAAGAAAAGAAAAGAGAAGAAACTAACATATATTAAACAAAGACCGCCACACTTTTTCACAAAAGCATGGCGGTTTTCCCTAAAACATAATAGATAAGCTTTGCCTTTAAGGGCAAACTTGAATCATCAAGTAGCCTAGTCTATTACCAATCCTTTTTTCCCTAATATAAACTAAACCTGTTTTCCTATTTAAATCAACATACTAAATCAACAAAAGGAATTTTCTTTATCATTAAATACTTTTAGAAGACTTGAAGTGGTAATTAAACCATAAAAACTACTGTTTTCTGATTTCGGTTGCAAAATTATATCATTTTTTTCAAAGTTGTATACCTAAGTAGTATTTAGGTAAAAAATTAGCCTACTAAAGAAATAAATAACTCCCTAAAAATCAAAGATTTCAACATATTAACCATTTTTTTCTAAAGTAAATGGCATTATATGAAAGGAAATTTGTATCTTTGCACCACAAAACGGACAAAAGGACGAAAATAACATTTAAAAGCGATTTTGTTATAATTATAAAGAAGCATTAAAGATGAAACTACTTATATATTTACTTCTTTTGCTTACTATGCCATTGGCTGCTCAAGGCAAAACGGACGAGAAGACTTTATTGGATTGTATTGACAAGATGATTGAAAACGACCAATATTATCAGGGAATCAAGGAAAAGGAATTGAAACATCTGAAGCGGCAAGCTTATGAAGCTGAAGACGACCAAACCCGACTACTGTTTCTTGACAGCATATATCATGCCTATAGTACTTACCGCTACGACTCAGCATACGCATATATGAAACAGGGGCTTGAATTGGCAGAAAAATGTCATAACACCTATTATATATTACGTAACCAGATAAACCGGGCGTCCATACTCTCGGTGAGGGGATTTTATGGCAAAGCAGAAAGCTTACTCCAATCGCTCAATCCTGATGAGATGCCATACCAGCTGAAGCAATACTATTACTTCACATACGCCTGGCTCTACAACTATTGGGAATCATACGCCAAGAACTCAGATTATGCCGAAGAATTCCGTGCCCAGAAGAAACATTATATGACCCTTCTGATACAGAGTTTCAACGAAAACAATAAGCATAACGTCTTCTATCAGTATCTCATGGGCGAATACGCCTATCTCCACAACCCTACCAGCAAGGAATCGCTCAACTATTATCTGAAGGCACTGAAGATGTCGCCAGCCAAATCCCGCATACATGCCATGTCGGCTTATGGTATAGCCAGATATTACAAACATATAGGCAAATTCGACCATTACGAGAAATATCTTGTAGAGGCATCCGTGAGCGATGGATTGTGCCAGCTCAAAGAAACGATTGCGCTTCAAAAGCTAGCCTACTACATCTTTAAAAAGGATGCGAGTAACAGTAAGAGAGCTGCCAAATATATCCAGCACACGATGGAAGATGCACAGTTCTTCAACAACCAACTGCGCATGATGGAGATTTCCAACATCCTTCCAGTCATCGCTTCAGCCAACCAGCAGGCTGCCGAGCGCTCTCGTACCCGCTTTCTTTGGGGGTTCATTGGTGTAAGCATGGCGCTGGTCATCATTCTCATCCTCTCATTCGTCAATAACCGACAGAAGAACAGACTGAAGAAAAACAAGGCTGAGATTGAAGAACAGAAAGAGAAGCAGAAAGAAATGAATGCACAGCTCACCGAACTGAACCAGCAGCTGATAGAGACCAATATCAAGCGAGAGACCTACATGCGCCTCTTTATGGACATCAGTGCGGCTTATATCAGCAAGTTATCAGATTACCGCAAACTGGTAAGCCGTAAGATCAAGGCAAACCAGACCGCCGATTTGCTGAAGAGTCTCCACACCCATAAATTGGAAGAAGAGGAATCACAGATGTTCTACAACCGGTTCGATAAGGCATTCATGGAGTTGTATCCGGGTTTCGTTACAGAATTGAACAAGCTTCTGCTGCCAGAATGTCAACTGGAAGTTCCTACTACGCACGACCTGACCACTGAGATTCGCATCTTTGCCCTGATGCGACTGGGTGTAACCGACAGCCAGGAGATTGCCACCCTGCTGCATTACTCCACCCAGACCATCTACAACTACAAGTCTGGAATGCGAGCAAAGGCGATTAATCGAGATACATTCGAATCAGATATCAATCAGCTTTGCCACATCATTAATAGTTAATAATTAATAGTTTATAGCATAAACCGCTTTGACAATCTTACTCAACGGCGCAGCCTCTATAAACTATTAACTGTAAACTATTAACTAGCTTCTGTGTATCACGGTTCCGTTAGCCTGATGCGTAGCAAGAACCTGCACCTCAGCTATTTGCACGTGTTCTGGAGCACTTGCAGCATAGAAGGCAACATCTGCCACGTCATCCCCGTTCAGAGGCTCTATGCCGCGGTAAACGTTGTCTGCGCGGTTCTGGTCACCATGGAAACGGATGTTAGAGAAGTTTGTTTCAACCAAACCCGGTTTCACATTAGTAACACGCACTTTCGTATGTGCCACATCAATACGCAAGCCGTCTGTAATAGCCTTTACAGCCGCTTTGGTAGCACAATATACATTACCTCCCGCATAAGCAGCATCACCCGCCACACTACCTATATTGATTACATGACCATGATTACGCTCCACCATACCAGGTACTATCAGGCGAGTCATGGTTAAGAGGCCCTTGATATTGGTATCAATCATCTGGTCCCAATCTTCAAAATCGCCCTCATATTCAGGTTCCAGTCCACGTGCGAGTCCTGCATTATTGATAAGCACATCCACATTGCGCCACTCCTCAGGGATGTAATCCACCGCTTTCTTGGCAGCTTCACGGTTACGCACATCGAAAGCCAAGGCAAGCACCTCAACGCCCTCAGCCTCGAGTTCTTTCTTCAGGATTTCCAACTTTCCCGTGTTTCTACCTGTAAGAATCAGGTTATAGCCGCCACGGGCAAAACGACGTGCACAACCTTCGCCAATACCGCTTGTTGCGCCTGTAATAAGAGCAATTTTATTCATATTCTTTGATACTTTGAATTATACTTAGAACTTTTGATACTTTGAACTTTTATGATTAGCGAAGCAATTGAATTCTTCACTCTTCACTTAAAAAATAAGGACTCTGACCTCAGCATTCGCCATTTTCTCTATCTGGTTCATCGGACGTTTATAATAAACACTCTGGATAGCCTTGTTGATGATGCCATGCCCCACAGCAAGAACGGTCTGATCAGGATAAGTAACCTTGAGCCAGGTAAGGAAATTCTGGGCTCTTGATTTCATCTTTTCCAGCGTCTCTATGTTGTCCGGCCAATCCTTTGGGTCCTTCGGCAGGTCAGGGATGAATTTACCCGTAAAATCGCCCCAATCGCGCTCTCTGAGCAAGGGAGTGGTGACAACGGGATGCGAGCCGGCAATAATTTCACAGGTCTGTATACTGCGATAGAGATCGCTCGATACGAAAACATCGATAGGTGTACCGGCCATTTTCCTGGCCACTTCCTCAGCTTGCTCAATACCTTTCATATTGAGTTTTCCCGGTGTTTGTCCCTGCATAATTTGCGCCTTGTTATCCACCGTTTCACCATGGCGCACCAAATATAATTTTGTCATTGTCTTTACTTTTTCCGTCTATATCAAAAATGAGTTTTTACTTTTCCTAAGTCTATACTCCAGACATAGTTTTTACTTTCACTAAGTCTCTTTCCAAGACATCATGATTCTGATTTTGCTTACAAAATTACGGCTTTCTATCGAGACCAACAAATAATTTGCGTTAAATATAGCAATAATTAGCGTTAAATATAGCAATAATTTAAGTTTATATAAAAAACTTCTTGCTAGTTTCGGATTTCTTTCGTAACTTTGCCCCGAAATAACAAAATCAGTTTTAGTATGAAGGTAATACACAGTTCAATATTCCGCGCAGTATGCGCCATCATCGTAGGAGTCCTGCTCATCCAATATCGTGAGCAGACCGTCACCTGGATAACCATCGCCATCGGTGTTTTGTTTTTCCTTTCAGGTGTCATCTCCCTTGCCAGTTATTGGGCAGCCAAGCGCAATGCTGAGAAGATGCAGGGCCAGATTCTGTCTGATTCCAATGGTAAGCCTATCATGGGCATGATACCTAAATTCCCGCTTGTGAGTGTAGGCAGTCTTATCCTGGGATTGCTGCTTGCCCTGATGCCTCAGGTGTTTATCGCCTGGCTGATGTTCATCCTGGCATTCATCCTGATTCTGGGTGCTCTGACCCAGTTTGCCAACCTGGCTTCAGCAGCTAAGATGGGACGCGTAGGCATTCTCTTCTGGCTCTTCCCTTCAGCCCTTCTTCTGCTGGGTCTGCTCGCCATCATTAAGCCTTCAGCCATCGCCTCTGCTCCTCTTTTCATCATCGGTTGGGGTATGCTCATCTATGGAGTAGTAGAGCTTCTCAACGCCTTTAAAGTCTCCAACAACAAGAGAATCTGGCTGAAGAACCAGCAGCAGAAACAGAATTCAAAGGAGATTTATGTGGATGTAGAGGAAGTGAAGAACGAAGAGTAAAACAACGAAATCATTATATCATCATATATGAATAAAATTAAGTCTCTCTTTGCCTGGTTATGGCAAAAGTTTCGCGCATTCTGGCCTTGGTACAAGGGATTGTATCAGGGCAGGGCGTGGTATACCAAGACCCTCGTTGCCTTGGCAAGTTGTATAGTCGCCTTCATCTTGTATCTGGGCGCAGTAGATATCAACTTCTTATGGCTCTTCGGCAAGTCACCTGGCTATTTCTCAGGCATCCTGGACCCACAGACCTCAGAGGCCTCTGAAATCTATTCGGCTGATGGAAAGCTCATCGGCAAGTATTTCAACGAAAATCGTACTCCGGTAGAATATGATGAGGTAACACCTGATTTCTTCAAGGCACTGGTAGATACCGAGGACGAACGATTCTACAAGCACATCGGTATCGATCCAATCGGTGTGTTTGCTGCTGCCAAGGATGCACTCCTCCATCATAACGGGCGCGGTGCTTCTACCATCACACAGCAGCTGGCGAAGAACATGTTCCGTGTACGGTCGCAATATTCTACCGGTTTGCTGGGCAAGATTCCTGTACTCCGCCTGCTCATCATCAAGAGCAAGGAGTGGATCATCGCGGTTAAACTCGAAACGGTGTTCAGCAAGAAGGAAATCATCACCATGTATGCCAATACAGTAGATTTCGGTAGCAATTCCTATGGTATCAAAACCGCTGCGAAGACCTACTTCAACACCACCCCTAAGGAGTTGACCACCGGTCAGGCTGCCGTGCTCGTGGGCATGCTCAAAGCTACCACCTACTACAACCCACGCACCAACCCGGAGAACAGTCTTGCACGCCGCAACACCGTATTATATAATATGGTGACACATGGCGATCTCTCAAAAGACAGATACAATGAACTGAAAGATGAGCCTATCAAGCTCGATTTCAAGGTAGAAGAAAACTACGACGGACAGGCTAAATACTTCCGTGAGGCAGTAGCCAACTACCTGAAAGACTGGTGTAAAGACGAAGGTTACGACCTCTATACCAGCGGTTTGAAGATTTATACCACCATCGATACCCGCATGCAGAAGTATGCAGAAGATGCAGCTCGCAAGCAGATGAAACAGGTACAGCAGAACTTCAACAACCACTGGAGCATCCGCCGTACCCAGGCAGGCAAAGGCAACTGGATGGGTCAGGATCCTTGGCAGGATGAGAACCACAACGTGATACCAAACTTCATCCAGGGCATTGCCGAGCGCCAGCCATTCTACAAGGCATTGATAGCCCGCTTCCCTAACAATCCCGACTCAGTAAACTATTACTATAAGGAGTGGGTTCACCCGGTTAAGGTATTCGATTATGACAAGGGCAGCATCACGATGAATATGACATCAGAAGACTCCATCAAGTATATGACCACCTTCATGCACTGCGCCTTTGTAGCCATGGAGCCACAGACCGGAGCAGTAAAGGCATGGGTGGGCGATATCGACTTCGACCACTGGAAGTATGACAAGGTTACAGCCGAGCGCCAGCCTGGTTCTACCTTCAAGCTCTTTGTTTATACCGAGGCGATGAATCAGGGTTTAACCCCTTGTGACAAGCGTCGCGACGAATATATCTCTATGGAGGTATACGATAAGAAGAAGCACGAGATGACCACCTGGCGTCCATCCAATGCCAACGGTTCGTTCTCGGGCGACAGCATCCCATTGAAGAGTGCCTTTGCCAAGAGTATCAACTCTGTGGCTGTAAGATTAGGACAGGAGATGGGCATCAAGCGCATCATCGAGACAGCCAAGAAGATGGGTATCAACAGTCCGCTGGATGACACCCCTTCTCTCGCCCTCGGTTCCAGCGATGTCAACCTCCTGGAGATGACATGCGCCTACAGCACCATTGCCAACAATGGCAAGCACCACGACCCGGTATTGGTTACCAAGATTGTAGACCACGATGGTAAGGTGGTTTACAAGGGCCCTACCGATTCCGAGCAGGTGATACCTTACAAGAGTGCCTTCCTCATGCAGCAGCTCTTACAGGGCGGTATGAAGGAGCCGGGAGGTACATCCCAGAGTCTCTGGGGCTATGTAGGCAACTACCGTGATACAGAGTTCGGTGGCAAGACAGGTACCACCAATAACCACTCCGATGCCTGGTTCATGTGTGTGAGCCCTAAGCTCGTAGTTGGTGCCTGGGTAGGAGGCGAATACCGCTGTCTCCACTTCCGCACCGGAGCCTTGGGTCAGGGATCCAGAACCGCTCTTCCTGTGTGCGGTTACTTCCTTCAGAGTGTCTTTGGCGACCCAGCCTTCCAGCAGTATCACGGCAAGTTTGACAAACCACATGACAGCGATATCACCCGCGATATGTACATCTGTGCAAGTTATGCACCAAAGCCAAAGGTAGATACCACCAAGGTAGACAGTACCGTCTTCCAGGAAGAGATCGTTCTCGATGACGAAGGCAACCCTATCATCCGCGAGGTTCCTGCCAAGAAGGCGGAAGACGAATCTGCCACCGGTACTGCCACTACAGAAGAAAAGAAAGAGAAGAAGAAGGCTAAGCCAACCGAGCAGCCTATCAACTTCGATGATCTTTAAATTTAGTTTATAGTTATAGTTTATAGCGGCTACGCCGTTTAGCAAGAAGGCGATTTAATGTGGCTTATGCTATAAACTATAAATTATAAACTATAAATTAAATACAATGATTGATCTCGACAACCCGGAGTTGCAGAATGCACTCCAAATCATACAGTTTACCCGTCGTTCGCTTTTCCTTACCGGAAAGGCGGGGACGGGTAAATCTACTTTTTTACGTTATATAGCCGCTAATACCAAGAAGAAACATATCATTCTTGCCCCAACAGGCATTGCGGCCATCAACGCCGGAGGAAGCACACTCCACAGCTTTTTCAAGCTTCCTTTCCACCCGCTGCTACCCAACGACAGCATGTATTCCGTCCGCAACATCCGCAACACCCTGAAGTATAATTCAGAGAAGATAAAGATTATCCGCGAGGTAGAGCTTATCATCATCGATGAGATCAGTATGGTTCGTGCCGATATCATCGATTTCCTGGACAAGATATTGCGGGTATATTGCCGCAACATGCGAGAGCCTTTCGGGGGCAAGCAGCTGCTTCTGGTGGGCGATATCTTCCAGCTGGAGCCTGTGGTAAGAGAGGACGACCGCCGTCTGCTCAGCCCCTTCTACCGCAGCAGTTTCTTCTTCAATGCCAAGGTGTTCGAATACTTCAAGCTCGTGAGCATTGAACTCAAGAAGGTATACCGTCAGAGCGATCCCGTTTTCATCAGCATCCTCGACCATATCCGCACGTCTCAGGTGCCCATGCAGGATCTCCAGCGCCTCAACCAGCGCGTGGGAGCCCAGCTCGATGAGAGCGATTCCAAACTTGCCATCACCCTCTCTACACGCCGCGATACGGTAGATTACATCAACGACAGCCAACTCCAGCGTCTTCCGGGAGAGCCTTGCCTCTTCCGTGGCCACATACAGGGCGAGTTTCCGGAGAGCAGTCTCCCTACCCCTATCGAGCTTTACCTCAAGACGGGGGCTCAGGTTATCTTCATCAAGAATGATATCGAGCATCAGTGGGTGAATGGCACGCTGGGCACCATCATCGGTTTTGATGAGGATGAGGATGCCAAGATTTATGTGCGCACCGAGGAAGGCAAGGATGTGATGGTGGAACCTGCGGCATGGAGCAACATGAGATACCATTTCAATGAGGTTGAGAAAAAGATTGAGGAGGAAGAGATTGGCAGATACGAGCAGTACCCCATCCGTCTGGCTTGGGCGATAACGGTTCATAAGAGCCAGGGCCTCACCTTCAACCAGGTGAAGATTGATTTCACGGGTGGTGTCTTTGCGGGCGGACAGACGTATGTTGCCTTGTCCCGCTGCACCAGTCTCGAGGGCATCAGTCTTCAGGAGCCGTTGCGTCAGAGTGATGTTTTCGTGCGCAATGATGTCAAGCAGTTTGCCCGTCATTATAACGACCAGAGCACCATCAACACAGCGCTTACCCAGAGTAAGGCCGACAAGCAGTATCATGATGCCGTCAAGGCCTTTGACAGGGGCGATATGCAGTCGGCTCTCGACAACTTCTTCCTTGCCATCCACAGCCGTTATGATATCGAGCAGCCGCTTGCCAAGCGTTTCATCCGCAGAAAGCTGAACAGGGTGAACGAGCTTCAGGCAGAGAACGAGCGGTTGCGCGAAGAAATAAGAAAGAAGGATGAAGAGAAGGAGAAGCAGCAGAAGTTCCTCAAGCGCCTTGCCACGGAGTATGTGATTATGGGGAAGGAATGCGAAAAAGAGGGAATGAAAGAGGCTGCCATCATGAATTACCGCAAGGCCCTTACCCTTTATCCTGAGCACCCGGAGGCGAAAAAAAGGCTTTTAAAAGTAAAAAGGTAAAAAGCAATATAGATAAAACAAAAAAACAGGCAAAATCACTTGCCTGTTTTTTTTGTTTTATCTATAAGCTGAAAAGCTTTATCAACTGGAAACTTTCAACTATAAGCTATCATCTAGTACCATTGTACAGCGTTCGAATAACCGCTGCGCTTGTCGTATTTCAGCGCATCTGTCAGGGTGGCTGCGTTACAACGGAAGGTGAAGTTGTAGCTCGTATATGGAGCGAGAACCACAGAACAGCTCATGTTAAAACAGTGAAGATCACGAGCCAGACTGGCGGTGGTCATACTGATCTTGTGGTTGTCAAAATCATAACCGGATGAGAAACTGATGTTCCAGCCATCACTGATTCTTACGTTACCACTCATGTTTAGAGTCTGGGTAAACTTATATGCATAGCGCATCGTCTTCTCATTGAACTTTTCTCTTCGCGTATCCTCGCGCATTGTTACACCATAACCGAAGGTCAGCGACCATGGCATCTTAAACGCCATATAACCATCTGAATCCGTTTCAGCCTTGCCGCCCTTCTTGGCTGCCGTCTTACCCTTCTCCATGCTGTCGTCTACGTTGCTCTCGATGTCGGTATCCAGACCTTCATCGTCATCATCATTGCGCTGGCTGTCCTTCTTGTCATCCTCATCATCACCCCCGCCAAAGAGTTTCTTCAGCTTCTCCGGGTTCAGTGTGAACGAGAAGTTTTGCGACATACCCTGGAATCGTCCGAACCTGCCCTTGCCCCACTCCGTATGGGTACCCACATAAACATTGTTCTGGTCGTCCAGCTCGTAGGCATAGGTGGCAAACACAGCGTTCATGTTGAAGGTATAGTTCTTCCACCACTTCAGTCTGAGGTTGATATTCATATCGCTCCAAGGGCGAACCTTGGCTGCGGTATTGTAACTCATGTTGATGTCGAACGCATCGATGATACTGAGTTTCTTGTATCCGGTAGAGTCCTTATCGCTCTTCACCTTCATCTCGATGTTGTTGCCCAGGGTAAACGAGATTTTACCACTCTTACCCTTGCCCGGCGCACCGTAAAGGGCATTGGCATACTTCGAGTAGCTCACCAGTGATACGTTTCCGTCGGCATCGGTCTTCTGGTAGGTGTCCCAGTAGCCGTAGCGTGAAGCTCCGAAGTCTGGGGCATAACTGAAGCTCACCGTAGGCGTAAACACGTGGCGCACAGCCTGTATTTTATCTCCGAAGAGCTTGCGGCTTGGTATGTAGAAACCATAGAGTTTGGTAGAGAGACCTACGCTCATGTTCCAGTTATATACGTTGTTGAAACCGTAGATGGTATCACATTTCTCCGTTTGGCTGGCTTCATCCCATGATCTCTCCACCTTGTTGGTATACATACGGTCAGTGAAATTGAACGATGGGTTCACATTGAGATATTTGAAGAGCGTGAATGTAGCGCTCACCGGTATCTGATGCTGCCATCCGTTGCGCCAGTCCTTGATGAGTGAACTGTGCATCAGCTTATCCTCTTTGGTATTGATGCTGTTAGAGATGTGTCCCGTATAGCTCATGGCTATCTTCTCGTACCATTTCTCATCGCCCACCATTTTCTTTCTTCTGAACGGATAGAAGCGGGAGATGCTGATGTTGAGGTCGGGCAGCGTCATGGCGATGGATGAATCGCGCATGTTCTGCGAGAGGTTGGCGGTGGAACTGAGCGTCATACCGATGCTTGAGAACGAGGTGCTCCAGTTAACAGATGAGGTTCGCGTACTCTGCGTCATCGTCTGCGGATTGTAGAGCGAATTGAGGTTGTTGCGTTCGTAGCTCGATGTGGCGAAGTTCACACTTGCCGAAAGCGAACTGTATGGGCTTGCCTTGCTGTCCTGGCGGTGGCTCCATTGCAGTTTGAAGCTCTCCTGCTCGGTAAAGTCTGGCATTCCCTTGTCGCCGTTCTTCGTATCCTGGTAACTGAAGAAGAAGGAACCCGAGTATTTGTATCTCTTTCGATAGTTGCTGGCTGCCGAGAGTCCCCACGATCCCTTGGTATAAATCTCGCCCAGCAGCTTCAGGTCCCATTTATCGTTCATGGCGAAATAATATCCGCCATCTCTGAGATAGAATCCTCGTGCCGTTTCATCGCCGTAGGTTGGCATGATGAAACCGCTGCTGTAGCTCTTGGTGAACGGGAAGAAGCCGTAAGGGATGGCAAGCGGCATAGGCACATCGCACACCACGAGATAGGCTGGTCCGAATACCACATCCTTGCCCGGCCTTACCTTGGCTCGGGAGAGCGAGATGTAGAAGTCGGGATGCGGATCATCGCAGGTGGTATACCTTCCGTGCTGCAAATAGATGACTCCCGATGAGTCGCGTTTCGACTTCATACCGGTCAGGAATCCGTCTTGCTGTTCTGTATATACATTATTAATAAGGGCCTTCTTGCTCTTGAAGTTGAATTTGATGGTGTCGGTATCATAGGTGTCGCTACCCATCTTGAAGACAGGTTTGCCCTTGATGCCTCCCTCCACCGTACTGTCGGGTGTACCCATCGCCTTCACGTTGCTCTTGTCCATATCCATGGAGATGCGGTCGGAACTGAGGTCCATGTTGGTATACTTCACGTTGGAGTTTCCGTAGAGATATGCCACCTTGTTCTTGGCATCATATACGAGAGAGTCGTCCGCCTGATAGTTAACCGGTGCGTCTACTCCACCCTGTTTCTTTCTGGCGATACTGTCAAGGCGAATACTGTCATCCACCACTTTATTATGTTTCCATATAGCTTTCTGCAGCGAGTCCATCTGCGTGGTGTCGTCAGCCTGTTTCAGCTTGGGCTTTATTTCGTTACCCAGCGAGTCTACGAACACACTGTCCCCCACGCTGTCAACGGTTTCCGTCTTCTCCGTTTTCTTCTTTTTCTTTTTCGAATCGGGCGTACCTGGGTTAGCCACCATCATACACGAGATGGCAGCGAGCAGCAGCATAGCTATCGTCGATTGTTTTCTCATTCAATAAATTAGAATTCTATTCAAACATGCGTTCCCATTGCTGGAAGCGTTTTACTCCTTCCTCTCCGAACTTCATGAGACTTTTTTCTGCTTTCTCAATTGTTTTTTCCCGGTCGAGGTGAGTTTTGCTGAAGAATTTATCAGCGTAGCAAATCACCCTCTCCTCCATGGTTTCCGGCAGGAAATCCTGATGTGGCAGGGGCAGGTTCTGTGCTATGATCTGTGCCTCTGTGATGCCTGCACCGGTATGGCGCTCACATACGCGGGCATGTCGCTCATATCCTTCCTTGCGCAGGATTTCTGCTCCCAGTCGTCCATGGCAGATGTAGGGCTGTGAGCCGAAACACTGTATGCCTGGGGCATCGGTCATGAAGATGCCGAGGTCGTGGAGCATAGCTGCTTCTTCGATAAACTGGGCATCGAGTTGCAATTCGGGATGATACGAAACAATCTGTAGCGCTTTTCGCGCTACAGATTGGCTATGTGTAATGAGGATATGCCGAAGCTCATTATCCTCAGGATAATACTTATCAATAATAGCTTGATAATTCATTTCTATTATATTTACTCAGCATCGCGCTCGATGTAAGCGATAACATCGCCCTTGCGCACCTTGCTGCCCTGCTTGGCATTGATTTCTACGAGCTTGCCGCCCAATGCAGCTGGGATGGTTTCAAACTCGCCCCAAGGAGCCTGGATATAGCAGAAGGCATCACCTTCTTTATATTCCTTGCCGATGTATGGCTCTACAGCTGGCTGGCACTCGCCCTCGCCCTGGAATTCCCAGAAGAGCTGGCCGGCTACTGGTGCCACTATGGCATCTGCCTTGGCGTGCTTGAACTCTGCAAGCTGTGCAGGAGTAAGGGTTGTACCGAGCTTAGCATCCTTTGCCTTCTGAAGGTCGGCCAGGAAGTTCTTCTTTGCCTGTCCGCTCTTGTAGTTGCGATACTGCTCTGGGTGCATAGCGAGCTCAAAGAGTTCCTCGTCGTCCTGACCGTAATCCCAACCGTTCTCGTCCATCTCCTTCTTGAAGTCGTCGAGGGCGTTGGTGAGCAATGTGTGTGCATCAACATCTGTAAACTCGCGGCCCTGCTTCTTGGCGAGCTCTACGAGTTCTGGGTCGATAGTTCCAGGAATCTTACCGCTCTTACCGAGAATCATACCCCACATAGAGTCGTCCATCATTACGAAGCGCCCCTTGCCCTGCTCCATGGTGAGGAGGTTCATCAGTGAGATGTTCTTTACATACTGGCTGAATGGGGTTACCAATGGAGGATAACCTACGCGTGGCCATACATACTCTACCTCGTCGAAGAGCTTGATGAGCAGGTCATCCATAGACAACTCTTCCTCACCCTTCTTCTTGCGGATATTGTTGATGGTCTGACGCATACCGCCGAGGTCTGCCATCATAGAACCCATCATACCGCCTGGGAGACCGCAACCGAGCAACAATGAAGACATGATCTTGTTACCTGGGTTGATGAAGTAGCCGAGCCACTCGTCGATGAACTCCTGAGTCATAGCACGAGCCTTCATATAAGCGCTCATGTTGATTTCAGGCACCTCGAAGCCCTCGTTCTTCAGCATGCTGATAACTGAGATTACGTCTGGGTGAACCTTACCCCATGACAATGGCTCGATGGCTGTATCGATGATGTCGGCACCATTGTTGCAGACCTCGAGGATAGAAGCCATAGAGAGACCAGGACCTGAGTGGCCGTGATACTGGATGATGATCTCAGGATACTTGTCCTTAATCATCTTGGTGAGCTTGCCGAGGAATGCTGGCTGGCCGATACCTGCCATATCCTTCAAACAGATTTCCTCTGCACCGGCAGCAATGAGCTGGTCGGCGATGTTCATGTAATATTCCAGGGTATGAACAGGAGAGTTGGTGATACAGAGTGCACACTGTGGAGTCATGCCACCCTCCTTAGCCCACTTGATAGAAGGAATGATGTTGCGCACATCGTTCAGTCCGTCGAAGATACGTGTGATGTTGGTACCCTGCTTAGCCTTTACCTTATACATAAGGGCGCGCACGTCGTCAGGCACAGGATACATACGAAGAGCGTTCAATCCACGGTCGAGCATGTGAGTCTTGATACCCACCTCGTTGAAAGGTTTGCAGAATGCGCGTACGGCATCATTAGGGTTTTCACCTGCCAGCAGGTTTACCTGCTCGAAGGCACCGCCGTTAGTCTCTACACGGCTAAAGCATCCCATTTCGATGATAACTGGGGCAATTTTAGCCAACTGATCCTTGCGTGGCTGGAACTTACCAGAGCTCTGCCACATGTCTCGATAAACGAGACTGAACTGAATTTTCTTCTTCATTATTCTTGTTCTTTTTCTTTATATTCGATGTATGAATTAAATTCCAAGGTGCAAAATTAGACAAAAAAATTGAGAAATCGTCCTATTCGCCTCTTTTTTTATATTTATTATGTAATTTATTTCAATATTTCCTTCTTCATCTTGCTGTTCAGCTTCTCGGCTGCGGCATGGGCCTTGGCGTTGGCTTTCATCGCATCGAGCGAGCGGTGGAAACCCTGGATGCGGCCCTCACGGTCTGAGAGAGCCAGACTGTCGCCCTTCATATATACAAAGGTGAAGGTATCGCGCTTCGTCTTCTCGTTGATCACCACGCCATCCAGCTCGCGGCGGCCCTGCACCAGAATCAGTTTGCCGTTATAGGCATGCCATTCCGTATACTGAGGCACAGCAGGATATTCTACCGGGCTGTCGTCGTCCACATCTTTGTTTATCATCACCCTGCCCACGGCCATCGCCTCGCTCATGCGCTTCAGGGTGAAGCCATACTGGCGCGGCACCATATAGGTTTCTACGATGCTGTCGGGCATATTGGCAAGGATTCTCGCCTGCTGGCGCTTGCTCAGATGCGATACATCGCGCAGCTTCGGCATCACCGGATAGGTCCAGGTGGCCTTCAGCTGGTCCAGGTCTATCACCATGTCGGCACGGTTCTTCTCATCCTTCTCCTCGCATGGCATCACGCAAACCCAGTCGCCCACCTCTATATCTCCAAACACCTGATGGTTGCGAGTGGCATCCAGAATGTTGTATCTCACGGGGTCGCCGCCTCCGTTGGGCAGCAGCACCAGCGCGGTATCCGAGCAGCCCAGGCAGGCAAGTCCGTAGATAGCCCTGTCGCCCTTAGCCGGTTTCGAGAGGCTGATGGCGAGTTTCGAATTGTCCATACGTGGTGGTTTCTTTCCCCTGTGACATGCTGCGAGGGTTGTGGCGGCTAGCGCCAGTGTGAGTATTGTCTTGACTTTCATCTTTCTATTCATTATTTCAGATGCAAAACTACAACTATTTTTTGGAAGCACCAAATATTGAATCGTAAAATAATTAAAAAAATAGGTGATATATTTTGTAGTGTCTCGATTTTGCATTACCTTTGCAACCGTTTTTGGGGATCAACATCCCCCTCGTCCTGCCACACACGCCGGATGATGAAAGAAATAGGACCAACTCAAGAATTATATGCAACAAGAGAATATGACAGACAAGACAAATACACACGCTCTCCCGGCATGGACCGAGGTAGAGTATACCGCATTATGCAAAAACCCGTACCTGTTAACCCCATTCTTCATCCCTAAGGAGGCGAAGTGCTTCACGTGCCGCGAAGATGGCACGAGGGAAGAAGAAAGAATGGTTTTCCTCGTTTTCAAATCTACTGCAGCCCCTGCTGATGCCGAATGGGAAGATGATCCTGTTCCGGGCGAGATGTGGGTGCGAGCGCTGGGCGATGACGATGAGGAGATTGAGCCTGCCAAGGTGATTTACCTGGGTCAGGACATCGAGGATTTCATCCGTGTAGCCGCTGAGGACGACCAGACCATCACCTTCGATTTCTGGTGGCGCCACGGCGAGGTGAAGGTGGAGAAGGCTGAGAAGACGGATGACGGATTCGTATGCCGCAAGGATGATTTCGGCGATGACGGACTGGCTGTTACCCTGATTCCTGAGGACGGCGGCAATCCGGTTGTCCTCCGTCTTCAGATTCCTTACATCGGTTTCTCGCTCTACGATGCCGAGGGCAACAAGGTGCATGGCGAGCTGAGCATTCCGCAGGATAAGGTGGATGACTACACCTACGAATTTGTGGGCGATGACAACAACGACCGTTTCACCCTTCAGCTCGACAGCAACAGGCTGGTTTACATGTGTGTATTGCGCCATGAGGACCATCAGCTGGTGGTTCGCAACCAGCGCGACCGTCTTTCGGTAGTAGATCAGATTCCTACCGAGGGCAAGCTTTCTGACTTGCTCATGAACACGAATTCTGCGCTCATCAAGAATAGGAATCACCGTTGGCGCATTCAGATTGAGGGCACCACGCTGTCTCACGAGGTTGAGTTGAATGTAGATGCGGCATCTCTGGTAGCATTTGCTGAGGAGCAGATGCAGAAGGGCATGGAGATTGACGAGCTGGGGCAGCATCTGATGGCATTGGAACAGAAGTATCATTTCCAGTGGTTCTGGCTGAGTGAGGACGACTGGAGTCATGACAATCCAGTGTTCGACATGTTCATGAAGCAACTTTGTGCCTTTTCGTATGTCAGTCAGAATCCTGTTCAGGCAGATGCGTTGATGGCAAGGAACTACAAGCGTAAGATTCGCCGTTACAGCAGTATGCTGAAGGCTCACAAGCGTGGCGAGTTGAATCTTTTTGAGGAGAGTGATGAGGTGCGAGCCGAGTATCTCCGCATCTTCCAGGGTTTCCACCAGCCTTTCGTAGAGGCTTTTGAGAAGGAGGAAGAGGAATAATCTTTTAAGTTTTATCCCTCACATCCCTCACTTTTTCTCTTTTCAAAATATTAATCACCTGATAATAAGAGAATTATCTATTTAGGAAAGCGTGATGGATGGACAAAATGTTTACAATATCCATCACGCTATCCATCACTAATAGCCTTCATCTATCACGTTTTTCAGCTTATCTTCTTGCAAAAAGCAAGAAGATCTTTGCAGAATATGGTTATGGGACCTGGCGAAAACGGACCACACGTTGTGCTGCGCTGGCTCACAGATATTACTGCATCGGGGTACGGATATTACTGCGTCGGGGTACAGATATTACTGCGTCGGGATACAGATATTACTGCGTCGGGATACAGATATTACTGCGTCGGGGTACGGATATTACTGCGTCGGGGTACGGATATTACTGCGTCGGCTAACGCAGACGTATCCGTAGGCTTATTGAGACGGCTGAATCAGCTAACTGAGACGGCTGAATTCGCTGACAGAACTACTTGAATTAGCTAACTGAACTACTTGAATAGCCCGACCGGGATAAAAACAAAGCGGGCGGACCTCTTTTCAAGAAGAAGGCCGCCCTGTTTCCTAATTAAACTTTGTTGCATTAAAGAAATGCAATGCTTGAGCAAAAATATTTTTATTTCTCTATCAGTCCCTCTACATACTTGCAGAGGATACCGATGCCCTTGAGGTTTTCGCCACCCTGAGGAATGATGATGTCAGCATAGCGCTTGGTCGGTTCGATAAACTGCTCGTGCATCGGCTTCAGGACCTTGAGGTATCGGTCTACCACCATCGATACGGTGCGACCCCTGTCGATGGTATCACGCTGAATGTTGCGTATCAGGCGCTCATCAGCATCGGTATCCACGAACACCTTCAGGGTCCATCAGGTCTCTCAACTTCTTGTCCACCAACGTCATGATGCCTTCGATAATCACAACCGGCTTGGGGTCAACGTGAATCGTTTCCGGTTCACGGTTGCATTTGATATAACTATAGGTGGGTTGCTCTATCGCCTTGCCAGCACGCAGATCAGCGAGCTGCTGGTGCAAAAGCTTCCAATCGAATGCCGACGGGTGGTCGAAGTTGATCCGATGACGTTCTTCCTCGGTCATCTGCGAGGTATCGTTATAATATGAATCGAGGGGCACCACAGCCACATAATGAGGCGGCAGCACTTCTACGAGTTTCTTCACCACAGTAGTCTTGCCGGAGCCTGTGCCTCCCGCAATGCCAATAACGGTCACTTTATCTTTCATATTCTTTCTATAAGATTTCATCAAACATCTTGCGGTAGAATTCAGCCTTCTTCTCCACTGCCATAGGATAGGCACGGGAACTGGAGGGCATGCGGTACAGACGGAGTCTGCGGCCCTCGAACTGGAATTCTGCATAGCCTCCCATCTCAGGCTTTTCCTTGATGCCGAAGTGTTCTGAAAATACCTTCGTGGCAAGCTGGCCGGCTGTAAGCACCGCCCTGCAATGGGGCAGCTGGCGGAGCATGCCGTCGAGATCGGCGGGCTGCACGATCTGCAGGTCCTTGTCGGATGCCGTATTCTTGGTGCGTATCACCTGCTGTGCGGTATCATAGATGGCGACGCCCTTCTCCCTGAGAAATTCCTTAATAGCATAGAGGCGGTAGGTCTTCTTCTCTACATCCACGAAATGGAACTTATCCTGGAAGTAGATAATCCCGAATATCCTCCACATATCATTCTGGAAGTTGGGATAATACCAGGGCATGCACCACCGCTTCGCTGCAGGCGGAAACGTGCCGAGCATCAGCAGCCGCGCATTCTCGGGCAGCCACGGCTCAAAAGGATGATTCTCTACCATTTTCTACTTTTTTCCTTCACCAGGTACATCACTACCGGCAGGTGATCGCTGTAGCCGTTAAGCCATCTGCCGCCTGCCTTGGTACGCAAAGGAGCACCCTTGTACTGACCTTCCTGCTGGATGAGGTAATCGCGGCGGAAGATGTGGTTCTTCCAGAACTTCAGAGAACTGTAGTCCTTGTTCTTACTATCCCTGTTCAGGAGATTAGGCGTGATGACAATCTGGTCGAAGAGATTCCATGAACCGCTGTAGAACAGGGTTCCCTTGCCCTCCTTGGCCAGGATGTTATACCATGGGTTATACATTTCATCGGCACCCACCTCGCTGATTTCAGCCTTCGCCTTCAGCACCTTATGCATGCTGGCGTTGGTAGGATCATCGTTCATATCACCCATAACGAACACCTTCATCTCAGGGTTCAGACGGAGCAAACTGTCTTTTACCACCTTAGCCTGACGCGCTCCACTCTCGCGATAGAACGAACCGGAGAAACGGCTTGGCCAGTGGCATACGATAACCGCCACATCCTCGCCCGCCAACTCACCACGTACGGTGAGGAAACCACGGGTCTTGTAGGCAGAATCCTTGGCAAGTTCCTGTACGTAAGGCACCAATCGGGTATTCTTCACCGTGAAGAGTGCCGGATTATAGAGCAGCGCACAATCGATGCCTCGCTTATCGGGACCCTCGATATGGCAGAACTGCATGTTTCTTGCCTTGAGAGGCGGCTGCGCGGTGAGATCTTTCAGCACGTTGGCATTCTCAACCTCAGCCAGACCAATGAAGGCACAACCCACGTTAGGCAGCACATCGGTACCCATGTCGGCAAGTGCACGCGACATATTCTTGAGTTTATTGGTATATTTCATACCATTCCATCCCTTAGCAGGGAGATACTCGTAATCATTCTTACCGGCATCATGGCAGGTATCGAAGAGGTTCTCCTGGTTATAGAAACCCACAGCATACACCTGATACTGCTTGTTACCGGAAGTCTGCGACTTCTTTTTCTGTGCCGTAGCGCCCAACCCAATCATGAGGAGAGCAGCCAGCAAGAGCAAATGTTTTCTCATACTAATATTAAATATTAATGTATACCTAATTATATATATTCACCTTAACGCGGTGAGGTAACAGGCAGCAAAGATACCTAAAAAACCGGAAATATCTCCATAAAAACGAATATTTTTTCAGTTTTCATACATTTTTAACATAAATAAATTCATTTTTCCCTTAATTCCGCAACACTATAGTTTAACATTATTTATAAGTGCCTGAGCAACAAA